>Ga0209308_10000045_pt1 | contig 118473 bp, 69 predicted proteins | sample COGITO_mtgs_1204_3_FD_184806 | JGI IMG/M metagenome (GOLD analysis project Ga0209308, IMG submission 184806) | Pelagic marine microbial communities from North Sea - COGITO_mtgs_120405 (SPAdes) (version 2) | ecosystem: Environmental > Aquatic > Marine > Epipelagic ... | reverse complement strand
CATCGAAGATTGCATTGAAGTCTCCATCTGCCAACAGGTCAGCATCTACCTTAGCGATAGTTCGTGTCGGGAAATAGTTAGATATGTAGTTTAGGTTCACATCGTTTACCTCACGATACACGTTGTTCACGCTCTCGTAGTATTCGTTGCTCAGGTAATCAACCGTTGCATCAGCAAAGCCCATCAGCTCAGTACCCAAGTAGTTCTCTATCTCTGCAGCAAACGTAGGGTCATCGAAGTCCATGCCCATGCGACGAAGTTTGTCTCGCTGAGCAGGATTCTTGGATAGAGAGTAGAGCCGCAGGATTTGGTCTTTGTCAAACTCTTCAGTGCTTCTTCGCTTGGGGTTATCAATTGGATTGTAATCAAGCGTAAGGGTTGGAGAGCTATAGATTTCACGTGATAACGCCTCGTAGCTTTCAAACCCAAACTCTTGAGCCAAAGCATCCATCTTGTTTTCAGTCTGCTCAAAGAATCCCTTGAGGTAACGGGTCTCCGCCTTGTTCAGACGGTCGTATACCTGTCGCTTCATCTCCGGCCCCAATGTATTCATGAAGGTTCCGAGGTGCTTCAAGCTATTGATGACAGATAAAAGTATTTCTTTAGTGTCGCTTACCTTGAATCGAGTTAAGAACTCCTTGGATGCAAGCACCATCCCCCTCGTCCTCTCAGACAATCCTTTGCCCTTACCTGAACGCCACAGCCTACCCATCTCGTCCATCTTACGACGGCGGTCGTTTCGATTCATCGGAGTGCCATCCTCGTTGAAGAGGTCAGGGAACATATCCTTGAGCTGAGCACTGATGGTCTCGTTGATTTCAGAGTTGGCCTCAGCACGAGCGGCACGAGTAGCAGCGAGGATAGTTCGCTCAGCCAACTGTCCTTCCTTGTACTCCTTCACCAACTGAGCCACCTCCTCCAATGGCATATTGGAAATGTCCGCAAAGTTCTGTAGTGCCAAAGCCTGCAATACCACGCGGCGTTCCTTGGTAGTCAGCCCATCAAAGCCTTGCTCTATATACTTAGCCAAAGCATTGACAGACTCTTCGGTCTCAAGCTTAGCGTTCAAAGCATCGAGCGCAGCCTGTCGCTTGATGGGGTCAGCGATAGTAGCTGCATCCAAAACTCGCTTTAGTTCAGCAGCAAACGCTTGAGCATCAGCACCCAACCGCCCACGTCGTGCCTTCTTACCTGTGCCCGCAGAAGACTTACCCTTCTTGGAATCCTTGGTTACCTCGTTCATCAACTGCTTGATGAGCTGCTTCTTAATCTTCTCGTTCTGAATCTCTACCTGACCCAACACATATTCCATGTCGGCAAGCAGGCTTGATTCCGTAGCCTTAGCCACTCGGTTAACGAGACGGTTTATCTGAGCTTGGCTATAGATACCTGACTTCGGCATATTGGCTCGGATGAACTGAGACAAAGCTCGCTTCGCTTCCTGCAAACTTTGGGCACCCTTCCTACGCTGACGGATGTTGTTACGCAATGCAGATATCTCCTGCGTAATGTTTCGGTTAGCAGAGATTTGTAGGCTACGGTCAAGAGCAGAAGCAAGTTCCTCCTGTACCTGTGCGCTTTGGGATTGGTAAACAGGGTTAGCTCGCAAAGCTTCGAGAGCTTTGGCTCGTACCTGCCCACGTGTGGGGTTGCTGCGTGAGTTAGCGAATCGCTTGACCTCGTTCCTTACGTCCTCAAAGATGCGCTTGCCTACGCTCATGCCGCCCTCTACGTTTCCAAACTCAGATGGCACCTGAGTAAGTAGGTCATAGTATTCGGCGAGGGCTTCGTTTACTTCCTTGGCTTGATACCCACGGTCAGTCAGCAGCTTCTTTATGGAAGCGTCAGAGTATCCCTTTTCTCTACCCACGCGGATAACATCACGCATAGACATCGAAGCGTTGTCGGTGCCTGTCATGAACTGCATGGTCTCAGACAAACCAACCTGTTCTGCTTCAGCGAACAGCTCGTTCTCTGAAAGCAGGTCAACCACTACCGCCTGAGTAAACTCATCAAGGGTCATGTCCTGAAGCTGCTCAGATGTAATGTCAGAGATACCCGTAAGCTCCTTGATAAAGTTGAACAGGTCTTGCAACCACGCCTTGAAGTTTCGCTTCTGTGCTGCCGATGTGAATGATTCACCCTTGTTTCCGATAGCAATGGCTAACGCTTCTTCGCGTGTGTACGCATCTATCTCTGCCTCGGTAGCTCCGTTCTCACGCATCGCCTTGATGACACGCTTGTAGTTACGGCTGTTCCTTACCTGCTCCATGTATGGGCTGTCCTCGACAAGCTCCATACCACGCTGATACGCTTCAGGGTTTAGCTCCTTTGCCGTGTTCAACCATATGTGACCGAACTCGTGGATAGGAGTATTGTAGTTCTCAAGCGCAGGATTCAGGTAAACCTTTCCGTCAACCACCACACCGTAAACCTTTTGGTCTTTGGTTGTAAGGGCATTGGCATTGGCATCAGCCATCAACGTATCGAACTGCTCTTGGTTGGTGACTACCTCTACCGATGGGAACGCAGCACTGAGACGATTAACGAACTGCTCGTACTGCGTAGCCACCGGAGCCGCTGTGGTAGACGGAGTCCCTGCCGTCATCATAGCTGAGCGCATAGCCTGAGCCTTGGCTTCAGATGCAACTATAGGTCGTCCTGCTTGGAAGCTATCTATCTTGCCATAGTTACGCCGGACAAATCCCTCCACATCCTTCACCTCAGTAAACACTTCTGTTCCGGCAATGGGTAGCCCTCGGTTGTTGTACAGCTCAACCCTCGTAGTGCCGTCGGGCATCTTCTGAGTCCGTACATCTAACTTCTTTCCATCCTTATCTGTGACCTTGTATTGGTCACGCTGCATGGTTTGTTGAGCAACCTTAGAGTCAATCATAGCCAATGCCTCCGGGGTCACGTTCCAAAACGGTACCGTATCCTCCAACAATGCTACTGCACGTCCTCGGATATAAAAATCATAGTTGGTGTGTCGTGGAACCCCTTCCGCCTCCTGTTGCTCAGGAGTCATCAGGAAGTCGCGGTAGTTCTTACCGTTCTTTCCGAGGCTTTCCTCCGTCACCTTATTGCCCTCAGCATCCGTTACCTCAAGCACCATGGTCAACGCACCCATAGGTAGGTCGTTTGTGAACTGCTCGATGTTAGCCTTACGGATATTCTCCATGGTGGCTCCGATTTCTTTCAATGAAATGTGGATGTCCACCTTGCTCTTCACTTGGTCAGTGGGGAACAGGTTGCGCAGGATGTCCGCTCGCAGGTCGGTGCTAAGCTTTTCAAGGTTGGTAATAAACTCCTCCATCGTCTGCACGTCTGTGGCATCTTGGACTTGTTTATTCTTAGCAGCACTACCGTACTTACGACCACGCAGATACTTCAGTGATTCGTCAAAGAGTTGCTGACTATTCTCCTGCTGCTGAATCAGCTCCATGGCGTAGCGCATGGTAACTATGTTTGAGTCAAGCGCGCTTGGCTTCATGTTGTACACCAAGGTATAGTTACCCTTGGCTGCGCCTATGATTATCTTCTTAGCTGAAGCCTCGTCAATCGATGCCCATGCTGCCTTACCGAAGACACCCTCCTGCAGTGGGAAGAACGGGCCACCCATACGCTGAGAGTCAACCTTGAGTTGGTCAGCCATAGCAAGGTTGATGTCTTGTCCCACCAACTCTGACAGTGGCATACGCGCTATCTTAGCGACAAGCTCTTGGTTCTCAGTAACCAAGATTGGAACCGTCGCCATGGTCGGTGCTTCTACATCAAAATCATTTTCGGCAAGCTCAGGACTCACCTCGTTCATCAGGTCGATAGCCTGCTGCACCTCCTCCGAGGTAGCGAGAGAACCATCAGTAGTTGCCTCAAGCATGAACTGACGAGTCGGCGAGGTAGCTTGGTCATACTTAAGAACCCTTGTTGGCGTAGTGTATCCTGCAGGCACCTTCTGACGTCCTATAGCACCCCCGGCTGCGCTCGGCAAAGTCTCAATAACATACTTGTTCTTTTCTGCAAGAGCTTCTTTAATCAACGCCTTCTGAGCGCGGTCAAGCGGAGTGGCAGAGATAAACGTGGTGGCGATATATCCGGGACGGTTACCCGTATCTAGCACTGAACCCTCTTCATACAGGGTGTAGTAATAGACACCATCCACCTGCTTTTCTTTGAAGGTGGTTTTTTGCTCTCTTCCACGTTGTATGTCAAGGGCCATGGGGTCAAAATTTGCATCAACCCCCGGTGGCATTACCTTGGTGCCCGTCATGGTGAATGCTTCTAAACCATTTCGATTGCCAAACACTGCAAACCTTCCGGCTCGAATAGGAGCCATCATTCGTTCCTTATCAGCGGAGGCTCGCTCTTCAGGGCTGCGCCTAGTCTCTTGCTCTTGCATTGCCGCAAGGCGACGAGCTTTACCTGCAGACCATTTATTGATAGCTCGACCATAAGCTTCTTGTGATGCAAAGTCTGACTCTTGCAACGGGAACTGCTCTGCTTGTATCTCTTCAACTGTATTCCCTTCTTGTCTAGATGCCAAAAGCTCCGCCTCAATTTCCGTGTTTGTCTGCTCAGGGGCGGGGGTTTGAACCCCCGCTTCAGCGGTTGCTGTGGTTTCGTCCACTGCTACCTCCGCCGCAGGCTGTGTTTCTTCTACCGTAGCTTCAGCCGCTTCGCTCTCGGCTAACACCACCTTGTCAACACGTCGTTGCAATGCAATCTGTTCCGATGTGGACAGCCCACGCTTATCCGCTGCTTTCGTTGCCTTGGTCAGCGCACGACCTACTGCGGCGAGCTTAGCTCTTTCAGAACGGGTACGGTTAGAAGGCTCCTTCTCCTCAATAGCTTCAATCTCTGCACTCCGCATACGACGTAGCCACTTAAAGTATAGCTCTGCGAGCGGGTCAGTCAGGGCTATCTCCTCCTGAGTAGCCGTCTCCTCTACCACGGCAGGTGCTGTTTCCTCTACTACCTCAGCTTCCGGGGTAGGGCTAATGCTTTCTACATCTACGCCCGCCAACGTAGCTATACGCTGTAGCTGTTCGGGCGTAGCAGGCGTTCGCCCATCAGGACGGAAAAATTTTGGAAGCGGCTTCCCTTGCTTGACGTTTCGGGAAGCTAAGAAAATCTTACGCTCTTCCTGAATAGCTTCTATCTCAGCAGCTTCCTGCTCTTTTAATGTTTCGAGCGCAGCCGTTTTAGCAGGAGAATCTACGCGCCTTTTAATTTTTGCTCGCTCTCTTTTGTATTTGCCCTTGGCTTCCGATACTTCCCTTTCTCGTGCGTTGATGTTAAGGGTCATAATATCTACGTCCATCTCACCTTCCGCGACAGGCTCAGGAGCTACCTCCTCAACGGCTGCCTCTTCTACTGCCTCAACAGGTGGAGCAAACAACCCTTCATCAACGGCAAGCTCCTCGGAAAGAGCATCGGCCTCTGCCGCCACGTCCTGCTCCTGAGAAGAGAGTACCTCTTGTTGGAACTTGGTAAGCTTCTTACCTGCGGTTTGTCGAGCTTCAATACCTGCGACGATACCATCAAGGCGGGCAGGGTCAATGGTTCCGTTTCTAAACGCAGTTACGTCCGACCGAACGGGTCGGTCGATTACTTCTACTTGCGCTTCTTCTTCAACCGTCGCTTCTGCAGCTTCGTCTTGGGCTTCAATCGGTTGGGTAGTTTCCCCTGATTCGGGTACTCCTTCTCCCACTTCTGCGCTATCTCCGGATGGTTCGCGTGTAGGAACTTCCTCTGTGCTTGGCTCTTGAATGGCATCTTCTTCTACTACTGTGGTTTGAATGTCCGTGTTGGCATCCGCTGCGGCCTCTGCCACGGTCGGCTCAGCATTTATCTTTTCAACAAGAAGTGCTGATGTCTCAGGGTCATTCTTTACCTGTGAATTTCTTTGGAGTCGTCGCAGTGCGAGCGGGCCTGCGCTCTCAACATACGAAACAAATTCCTCCTTTGTCATGTACTGCTTGCCCACCCTGTAGGAAGCTACACCCTGACGGCTAAAGCCTACAATATTCAGGGCATCGAGATTGATAGGGGCTTCGGGTATCTTTCCTGTCTCTGCTATCATTCGTATCTCCTCATTGATAGCCTTGATAGTTCCTCGGAATACTTCCGCACGGTTACTTGTAGAGGACAGCCCCTCGCGAACTGCCATAAGCTCCATGAGGCGGGTGCGCTCTTTAGTCTTTCCATCAAGCGCACGACCTATGCTTCCGCTTGGAGATGTAACCTCTAACAGGTCATTGGCCTCTCTTCGAAGAGCCATGTTTTCAAGGATGCGCTGCCCCTGCTCAGCGGTAATCTTTCCTAAGCGGGTCATGTTATCCGTCCATCGCTGTATCTGAGTATCGCTTGAACCATCCTCAGCCATCTTAACAACGTCCATCAGCTCGTTGGCAATACGTTGGTTGTTGTTGCCAAGCGTTGACTTCGCGATGTTCATAGAAGCATTGATGGTTTGGTTACCAAAGGCACCACCCGCTTCTGCAATAATTTCTTTCAGGTCTAACTCATCGCCAACCGCAGTCATTGCTGCTGCTTCACCCAAGGCTTCCATAGCAGGGTCAAACACAGCTCGTTCTGCCACAAATGAAGCGGCTTTTGTTGCTCTACCTGCCGCGAGAGCAGGCTTGAATACCTTGCCTGCAAGTCCACCTGATATGTAATCCATAGCTGCAATGGTAAGTCCACGCTTTGCCCCTCGTTCCTGACCCTCTGCCCACACCTTGGGGTCGTTCAATGCTGCCACCATTTGGTCAGGGTCGCTCGCATCATAACCGTTAGCAGCCACTGCATCAAGGATACCGTTTGTGTATTCCAACACGAAGCTGTTGATACTCATGCCGAGTCGGATTCCATAGCCCGCACCTATTACAGCACCGGGTAACGCACCTGTCCCTGCAGTCGCTGTTCCGCCGTAAACCGCACCGATACCTGCACCTGCGGCTGTAGTTCCTGCTAATATCTTGGTTCCATATGGAAGGATTTGAGCAAGGGAAGCCCCCATCCACTGCAACGACACCTCAAGCGGGTCATTACGCAACGCCCTGTACATCTCTCGGTCGGTACGAGAGTTATTAAATCGCGTAAGGCCACGCGCCATACGCCCGTCCTTGCTTTCGTTGATGGCAATCAGCTCAGCTACAGCAGCCGCTACTGCTTGGTCGTCCTCCATATCGATGGTATCAAACCCCATCGCTTGGCCTACAGGACTCATGCGAAGAATAATCTCCGCAGCATTTCCTGTCTTCAAGCCGTCGCTCCACTCCTTCTGAAAGCCTTCAATGTTTTCTACGAAGTCACGCTGAACAGCTTTGTTCTGCTTGGCATCAAGGTACAGGTTCGAAAGCTCGTACTGTAGGGCAGCCTCATCCTTGACCGCAAGCACGTCGAGATACTCTCCGATTATCTGATTGTAGACCTCGTACTCACGGGTGGTCTTAGGTGTAAACGTGGGCAGGTCTTCGATGCCTACGCCAAGAACGCGCATACTCTGCTCATTCAAATTGGCTGCTTGTTGATTTGCAGCTTGGTTGATGGTCGCCGCTTCTTGGGCTTTTTGCTGACGTTGCCCCTCAAGGTATACATCGAAGTCCTCCTCCATGGTCAGTAGCTCGCTATCACCCACGATATCTACCAACTCTTCTGCTTTGTTAGTAAGCTCATCAGCTACCATCTCTGCTTCTCCTACGTCAACCCTTCCGTCCTCGTAAAAGTAATCACCATACAGTTCTTTCTCTCGGTCGGTAAGCTCATCGTATGTCAACCCCTCAGAGACAGCTTCTTTTAGGAAGTCACGCTCGTCAAGCACACTACTGTATTGGTCTCGTGCCTGTTGAAAGGCGTGGTAGTTTCCGCCTCGGTCGTTGAAGAACTGCTCGCCCTCTGCATCGACTGTACTTACGCTCTTCCATCCACCCTCTGCAAAATCGTTGGCTTCCTCCTCTGTGGCAAACGTAAATATCTCACTGCGCTTGCGCGCTTCTTCGATAGCTTCGTCTCCTGTAAGCTCTAGCCACGTCTCGCTGTTAAGGTTGGTAACAAAGCCTTCGCGGGGGAAGAGGGTAGGTACCACCTTGTATACGCCGTCCTCTTCGAACGACATCATCAGGTGGGTAGACAGGCTACCATCAGAATTCTTTCGCGCCACAGGGCGCATCTGCTTAGCCCGTAGCGATTGGTTCGCGTAGTTAGCTTCGGCTACCTCTTCGGGCATACGCTCTCGCCCATCTTGGTAAGCATACTGCTTGATAAACTCCCTGAGCCTATCAGACTCTGCTACCTCCGTGGTGTTGGTAAACGCATCAAGGTCAATGTCAATGTTTTGGGTGCCGTCATGGTTGATAACCTTCATGGCATCACCTCCACCTGCCTGCACAAAGTTGAAGCCGTACTGTCCAAATCGCTCGCGAAGCTGAGGCACCACCTTCTCTTCCTCCATGCCCATCAGCTCAGGCGTGATGAAGGTATTAGCCATCTCCTCAACGGGCTTGTAGAAGTCGGAGTAGTTACGCTTCGTCTCCTCAAACATCTCGCGCTTCTTTTGCTCTGATTGCTCTTGTCGATAGCGGTCACCGAGGCGGTCAAGGGATTGGTTCTGAGCGGCTAACCGCTCTTCGGGGCTACCATATATGTCGGGCTGAGGTTCGTCGATGGGGGGAGCATCCGCGAAAGCCCTTGAAACAGCTTGGTAATCGAAAGGCTCTTCCTGTTCTCCATAAGACGAAAAGTCCGGTTGCTCAGGTGTGGCTTCCGGAAGATTCTCAGTGGCTTCAATGTCTTCAATCGTAAGACCTGACCGCCCCGATAAACCACTTTCCAAGAGCAAGTCCGTAGGCTCGTCTTTTTTTTTTACAGGAAAATATTTGTCCTTAAACTCCTGACGAGTTTTGGTGTAAAGCCCTCGCTTAGCAACCTCTTCAAATATCTTCTGTTGCCCACCCGGACTAGCCTCATACTTAGCTACAAACTCCTCAAACGATTTAGTGTAAAGACCCTGTTCCTTGAGGGTATCGTAAAGCAATTTCAGGTTTTCGTTCATAGCGAGCTGTTTAGTCTAGTGGGCCATCCTCGTCTCCTGAATTGGGTCGGAAGTCTTGGATGCCCATGAAGTTCTCAATGCCCAAGTTACTAAACATCTGCGGAGTAATCTGATTGCCCTTTGCTCGTTCGCTAAGAATTGTTTCATTGATGGCTTTCCACTGCTGTGGCGTAAGCTCAGCAGGGAATACGATGCTCGTCTCGGTCACACCCGGAATCGCTACGTTTACGTATGCCAACTCCTCACGACCATACCCTACTATGTTACCCTCATTTATTACCTCGACACCATTGATGATTTGAGCGTTAGATATGCCTGCCTGCTGCAGGTAGCTAGAGAAAGCGTTACGTGTAGCAAGCCCTATATCGTTTAGACTAGCATTCTTATCAGGTTCAGGGAAGCTGTCCTCTGCAAGCATCTCCAATGAGATTGGTTCTCCATAGCCATCGTCCACTGTGTCTCGGAACGTCATTGGCTGTGGTGCGGGCGGAGGAGCCGGAGCATCAAATCCAAATGGATTCTCTCCTGTAGTTTGACTATGTCGGCTCAATCCATCTGCTATGCCTGAAGCCTTCAACATAGCTCCTACATCAGCAGCGTTTCGGATGTCGTCAGGTAGCAATGCGCTTACGACAGACTCTACAAACAGCCCAACGTCATCACCCTTCGTGATTGGAGTACGAGGGACAGGGTTACCATTTGAATCTTTGTCGTTGATGATTATCTGAGAGCCGTCCTCAGAGAACTCAATCGAGTGAACCTCATCATTCAAGCCTGCCAAGAAGTTACCTGCAGCTTGGAACTCCTCATATACAGCATCGTTGTACGCACGAAGCTCTTCGTCGGTTGCGTTTTCTCGACCTTTAGGGAAGTAATCGCTTTCAGGGATAGAGGTACCCCACAACTTAGCAAGGTTAGTGATAGCTTGTTGTGCTTGCTTTTTAGCGGTTCCCGAACTTCGCTCACCCGGTGTCTGCGGTCGTCTATCTTTCCGCTCATAGCCCTCCTCCTTGTAGTCGAGCTTCGACTTAATGTTGGTCTCTACCACGTCACGCGCAGCCTGAAGCTGAGCATCGCGATTTTCCATCATTGCATCGTACTGCTCCACCGTCATCGGCGGCTTGTCTCCCCCCGTCAACTGCTCCTTAAGCTGCGCCTCTTGCTCAAGACTAAATAGAGGCACCGTTGCACCCGAAGACTCTTGCATAGGGTTAGGAACCATCAGGATTAGGTTGGGGTCTTCTGCCGCAGCCAAAGGGTCATTCGTAAAGTCGAACATATCCCCCGTATTTGGATTCATACCAAGGGAGTTGGTAAGCAACGACGTTACGTTGAACGGGTCAGCCACCTGACTGCTAACAGCATCGTCAATGGCTTGAACGATATCAGGATTCTCTAAAGGATTTTCTCGCTCTTTTACCGTGCCATCCATAATGGCATCGATGCGTGTACCGAGCTGCTGAGCAATAGGGTCAGTTGCCGCGTTTACATTGTAGGTATCGTACTTAACATTCAGCCTGTTGCGAAGCTCGTTGACAGGAGCATACGCATCAGGGTTTTTAATCATCTCCCCGGTTTTAGGGTCAAGCTTTCCAAGCATAACCTTTCCGTCGGTAGGATTAATCCACAGGCGAGAGCTGCTGAAGTTGCCCAAACCACGGGTGCTGTTCATCAGGTACTCTTCTAACGCTTGAGCTTGCGGTAACCCTGTCTCAGGGTCAACCTCCATGCGAGCCTGTAGCTCGGCATACTTGGTGTTAAACTCCTTACCAAATTCAAATGCCTCTGTAGTGCCTTGGTTGAGATTCGCGCGGATATTCGTGTAGTCCCTCATCTTGAGCTGACCCGACTTGAGCAGCCGCTCTACCTGCAACGCATACTCAGAGGTGTCTGAAGCGAACTGACTTGTCCATTCGTTGAACCCCTGATGGTCTCCAAGTGGTGGTTTGTTGATATAGTCATTGAACTCACCTATCTGTTGGTCAATAGTAGCTTTCTTCTCCTGCCGCACACGGGCTTCCTCGTTGACAACATCAGATAGCTGCCGCCCAACCTCATTCCAATTGATTTGAGATTCAGCACTCCGCTCAGCAAATTTGTAAAAAGTTTTAGCCATGTCAATAATATTATTGTCCCATTAAAGAGCTGTATTGACTCATATAGCTAGGGTCAAACAAAATTTGATTCCTTTGACCGGGAGTAAGGCCACGTTTAAACTGTCGAAAATCTCGTCCGCTCATGTCACCTACAGCAGAAAAATTACCTCCTGTAGGTGCTCCAAATGAACCAAAATCTATTACGCCATTTCTGCTTTGAAGCCCGGCAGGGTTCGCGGTAAACCCTGTGGATGTACCAAATTTAGCAGCTTGATTAGCATCAAACTGTAGCCCCGCCATTGCCTGCTGCTGCATCTTATTGCTTTGCGAGTAAAGAGGAATAGCGGAAGCACCTGCCGCTACAGCATCGATACCGCTTTGAACCATTGCGGCCTTTGCTGCTGCTGCTTGCTCATCATACATAGCTGCTGCCTCTTGCGCGCCTTCCGCTTCTTGCAAATCAATCTGCGTTTTAACGTCACGCAAGCGGCTGTCTTCATTTCGAATATCCATATCAAGCTGTTGGAGTTCTTGTCCTAAGCCCACGCGCTGCCCTTCAGCCATCTGATTTTGAGCCATCTGAATACGCCCTACCTGAGCGATACCTCGCGCTCCTGCCTCCTGAGCGGCCTGCACCGAAGCAGCTCCCTGTGAAAGCGAAGCCTCAATTGCCATAGTGTAGGGGTCTGTGCTGATGGTTCGACCTTCTTGAAAGTTAACATCAAGCTTGGAGCGAGCTTCATTCATAGCCTTTTGAGCAGCTTGCTCAGCTTGTGCTGCTTTTTTCTCAGCCTTCTTTTTTTGAGCTGCGGAAATACCCATGGTTGTCAGGGCAATTCCTGCGTTGATTCCTGCTACTATTCCTGACATAATACTTGTTGTTTAAAGATGATGTGCTCAGGCAACTCCCGATAGTCGAGGGTATAAACTGCCTTCTCAGCTTCCTCTATCGTCTCCGCATCTGTTCTATACACGCAGGCCCAAACACAATCCTCGTGCATATAAGCGACTCGCTGTGTACCCGTCTCGGTAAAGACGGTTTGCGGAGCCTTAATGTGTTTCACTTGTCCGTCGTCCATCAGCAAGGACATACTGCCCTGAAGAAAGAACGAAGGGTGGTTTTGCTTGTGGATAAAGCTAACCACTAAAGACCCTTGAGGCATAAACACCTCGCGGGTATACAATCCATTATCGATATGATGCTTCGTAGGAAACTCCGTCTGCATCTCTTCTGTGTTGTGTAGAACCACTCCCGCTACCTGCTTTAGCTCGTCATGAAAACGCGCAATATCTTCCCACAAAAGACCTCTCTCTTTGTAGACGTTGTATAGCAACGCATCAGGCGTTACGTTAGGTTGGGCTAGTATGGTTTGAATCTCACTCACAAATTCAAAGATAATCGGTTCACGGGAATGATTTCATTACTTCTGATTTTACCACAAATAATTCGACGTGGGTAGTCAGAGAATTAGTTAGGGTAAGCTCGCCATAGTGACCAAGGATGCCCTTGGATTCTGCTACAGCATTCTTGACAAACATAATGTAAACGATGTTTGCAGATGGAGCCGTTCCACCATTGACAGTGTCAACTGTAAACACAATGTTGTTGATACCATTAGCTAGGTCAATATTGATTGCATCCACATAGCCACCATACACAGGCGTAAGGGTGTTGGGGAACACTACAGGCACTCCCCAATAGACAGCATCGCCGACACTCAGGATGCTGCCAATGCTTACGGTATTATCAAAGTTCAATGTAACCGTAGTGCCAACCGTATTAGTCGTCACGGTATTGCCTATGCCATTGACCGAGCGCAAAGGATATTCTTGTGCTGCGGTAGCAGGTGTTGTTCCTGCGTTTCTCACGAATGAGAACCAATCCGATTCCTTTTCGGCAAAGTAGCCGCTGTCAATAAAGCCCGTAGTCTGCAGGTCACTCGTCAATGTAGCACCCCATGGTTCGTTTCCTTCGAGCTGTATCGTCTTGAAGATTTTATTTACCGTAGGGTCTTGATTCAATATGGTCGTAACTCGCGACGAATAAGCCACGCCGTAATACTCGTTGCGCGTGGCATTGGTATTATGACGATAGATGGTTCCGCCCTTAAACGTATAGAGATACTGATTCATATGTTGTATGTACTCAGGCTCATACGAGTAGAACGAGGGCCACCCTTGGTATCCGGGGCTAAACGTCAGCGTATAGTTTTGGTTAAATACAGGCATGATTATTATGGGCAAAGGAATGTATTGGTTATTACCCCATTTGTGACGTTAACAACATACTTCTCATCTGCAGGTAAAACTGTGCTTGGGTGCATCACGTACTGTCCGTCCGGCTTTGGGTTCTGCCCTAGATTGTCGCCAAACAAAAAGTCTCCTTGACTTGGTGTAGTCACACCTGAACTAGGAGCAAGCAAATAGGTAGGAAGAGGGAACACAACAGAGTTGTTACAGTTAAATCCTACACTCGTGCTGAGGTATCGGTATGCCTCCGGTATGACTTGAGGGCACGTAACCGAAAGGCTGTAGGTACAGCTTGTGTCTAACGAGGTCACGGCTATGTAGATAGACATACTGCCCGTAGTGCTCTTTGAAACAGGAAGAACTAATGTTCCGGGGTTTGCACCTAAGCTTAAGCTTGCAGTCGTTATGAGGTAGGCAGAAAAATTACCTGTATTCGACCATATGCCGTCATAGTATTCTCTATCGACTATGTTTGTCCAAGGGGAGCCTGCAAGAAGACCAAAGTCATTTGCGCTATTTCCCAAGAAGAAAGGCCCGGCACCAACACGAGTATGCTGATACGGGGAAACCGGATTGCCCCAAGTGTTGGGGAGAACTCCCGGAGAAGAGCTACTCACCTGAATACCAACAGGGACATTGTTAGGGGTAAAGCGCACGAGAGCTACCCCGGTGTCTTGCCCTGTCGTAAACTCATAGTAGTCCGTACTTACCGTGCCTGTAGGTCGCGTAATTGTTGTCGGTGCTCCTGAAGGGTCACTGCACGTTTCACTGCAATCACAATCTACCGCAGGGCCACTAGAAAAAAATCCATTGGTAGCGTAGCGCACTCCCGAACTATCCTTGTACCAACCCGTAGCAGCAGGGGTGCCATTAGGGTTAAGCACAGTAGTAGAAAGTGCTACTGTTTCTCCGTCAAGTATGTAGTTTGATATAGTTCCCATTGATTTAAATTATGCACAGCAATCACACTCAATAACAGATTGAGTAACTGCGCTTGCATCGCCCTGTGTAACTACAACCGTATTTCCATCTACGCATACCTCAGTAGTACCAAAGGAAGCCAAGCTTACGGTTACAATAGTACGAGAACAGCTCGTGTATTGGAACGTAATCTGAGAGTTGCCCGTATTCTGAACCCTGATAGTGCTTCCCGACCCCGCCGCGCAAGAACAGTTGCAGCAAGCATCAGCTTCAGAGGTTGCAGAGTAGCAGAGGTTTACAATGTTTGGAACACGGTAGTCCCATATCAGGTAAAGGTAGCTGTACGTGTTAAGATTAGCAGGCGCAGTAAAGTTCCCAACGATTGGTTGAGTAGCTGTCTGCGTAGGTGAAAAGACAGTAGAATTATTGACAAGGGCTTGAATGAACGTAGAGTTAGGCGGATACAAATCGTTGCTTGCCAACCATCGAAACTTGTTGTTGGTATTCCAAACAAGAGTGTCGGTAGACGTTTGGTTAGAACCTACGTTAACAGTAGAACCATCAGTTGGTGTAGCGCCAATTCCTTGAACTCCGCTAACAACCTGATAGTCAGAAAGGAATCCGCCGCTCAGAAGACCTGCTAGGTAGGTAACGGTCACAGGGTTTTCAGCAGTTGGCGAAACATACGTCCCTTCTGTAAAGCCGTATTGGTTAGTAATCGTTTTGTTTTGGTCGCCGTCACTATTTAAGGTTACCAAAATCACCTCAATAGGTTGCTCTGCCGGACAGGATACAGTTAGGTTGACGTTAGTAGCAGCACCATCAGAAGAAATAATTACTTCTGATTCAGTATTCGTAACGCCGGAACTAACGATAAACGAGCCTGAAGCCGTGTAGGGGCCATAGTCTGTACCGTCTACGTTGAAGGTAATAGCACTAGGGCTAGGGCTAGGAAGGAAGAACGAATACGTAACAACACCAACCCCTGTTCCAAAAGCAACAGAGAAGGTAGATGATGAACCGCTTGACACCAAGAAGTTACGATTCAGTCCGCATTCAGAGGCTTCTTCGATAGCGGGCAGCAACGTGGTTTTATTAGCCAATACATACTCGTTCATGTATGGGTCAAAGCCTCCAAGCTTCTGCGTATTAAAGTTCGCAAGGAACATATCCCTAAACCAAGAACGCATCCCTTGCTCTGAAGCAACCGCAAGCTGCTCTTGAGCACTGCTTCCTCGCAAATTAATTACTGCGCCACGCTTAGCATCTGTAAAGAAAGAATCGGGGCCATAGCGAACAAAGCTTTCAGGGTTGTTGCTGATTCCATATTCTTCCACCCTTGCAATCTGAGTTCCTAATACTTCAGGAATCGAAGCAACTGCTCCGCCACCTGTAGAATCCGAAAGCAAGTTTTTGCCTGTGAGGACGTAAGAAATTTTATCCTCCTGCAAACACAAGATATCTGTCTCGCGCCCAAACAAAACCTCAATCGGGCCAAACGATTCCTCTACAGCCTTGAAGTTTACAAGGCTAAGGTTGAACTCGTTTAGCTTGTTAACATTCGTTTCGTTGTTGTAGATGCCGCTGTAGGTAATATCTGATTTACGGTCAGCTTCTCGAAAGTCCTGCGCACTGACAGAGGTAACACGGTTGCCCAAGGTCAAAGCTCGACCCGCTAAAGAATCTCTAATTTTGTAGCTCTCGATACCGTTACCAAAAGAGTAGCAGTTAAAAAACTCGGTGTCCACTACGCCCGCTGTACCTGTAGAAATATTTTGGTTAGTAACATTTCCGCTGTGATTTCCGTTGGCATCAATGGCATAAGAAGCTGAGCTTTCATACCATATATCTGCTGCTGCATCAATTGGCTCAGTTTCAAACACAACTAAATCATCAGACCGAATAACTGTCCACGTTACTTCCGCTTTAGAACGTCTTTTGTTGTTGCTTCCACAAGCCGGAGTAGGAATGCATACAAACCTGATTTCGTTAGTACCACCAATTGTGTTTTTGTACCAACGATACCACAGCACATCGCTTTCGACGTATGCGCTTCCACCGTAATCGTTATTTGGGCTACTTGCCGTAACAGGATTGTACACGTGAACAAAGTCAGGGCCATTGCCTCCGATTGTAGCAGTACCATCATCTAACGAGTATTGGATGCCGTCGCCGTTGAACCAATCAATGATGTCAGCGTAATCAGCACTAGCCGTAAAGGTTTTTTCAATCTCGTAAATCCTTCGGCCACAGGTACTTGCATCGCCGTCGCCCCGTCCTAAACGAGTAAAGACAAACTTGTATTTAATCCTACTACCTGCAGGAATATCAAATGTTTGGTAGTTGCCACTAGCATCGGGTTGACCGCTCAGACCTGTGTAAGCCAAGGTAGGTGCTTCGCCGTCGTCTTCACTGATTCTTGTTTGGGTACCCGGATTAATTATGGCATCTGCAGCGAGACTAGCATTAAAACCTTCTACCTTTATTTTTAGATAGACACCTTGTGGCACCACAAAAGTGTCGTCAGAATCCAAGATAAAGTCCTGTTGCTCTACCGTTTTATCGAGAACCGTAGCATACTCACATCGCAGAAGCGGGCCGTCTACGTCCTTTTTTACAATCAACCTAGTTCCCTCTTGTGCTTTAGCTGCATTCTCTCCTTCTACCAAAAAGAAATGGTGAGCCGTAGCGGGGTCGTAGAAGTAGAGGCTAGAGTAGATAGTGTCATAGGTATCGGCATCAGCCTTGATAGCAAACTTGTAACGTGTAGCAAAGTATGGAGCTACCTGTGAAGGAGGAATAGTTACGCGAATTTTGTTCGTGTTAGGCGAGTCACCACACGCAAAAAAAGCTGTGTTATTATTGCTTGTCAGCACCGTGGTTGAACGGCTAAACTTATCCATGTATATAATGCCCACCTGATACCCTCGGTTGCTGTGAAGGCTCTGTGTGTTTTCTTCTCTTTGGAAGGTTACATCTAAGACACCTATACTCAGGTATTCATAAACCCCAATCGTGGGTCCTGATGTGTTATTAACGTAACGCATAGCAGGGAAGGTGAAGCTAACCGTATCTTGACCCGAAGTATGGCCTATTTCAACAGGCTCTGCTGCGGCATCAATACCACTGAGATATTTGTATACAGGGGTAGGCACCCCTCCTACCAATTCAGCTAACAGATTGCAGTTAAACACATCGGTCAATGTGGTTCCTGCGCAGTAATTATCAGAGCTAGGGAGCGGAAAGGGTATTTGAATGTTACTTGCGGTTCCCACAAAGCTTGCAAACGAAGGTGACTGAACCATTTCGGTAACCGACGAATAGCTTTGAGTCAGGATATATGTCCATACTATTTCTGCTCCCGCCGTCTGCTGTGCGGGGTTAGTAGTCATGCCGTCATCACCAAACGAGTCATGATTAAACCGCAGCTCCAATGTAAAGCTAGTGCCCGCATCCAAACGGCCACTAACAGCACTGAAGTCTACATTTAACTTTGCGTTCGGAATATTGACTACTTGAGGCCCGTAGCTATATTCCGCAGACTCTAGGGTAGTTGGCAGGTCTGTAAAGCCTATCTCTCCCCTTAACTCAGAAGTTTGATAATCAAGGTAAACGGGATTCCCGTTTGAATCTTTTACGTCCCACCCTTCAGTGTAGTTACCATACATAAGGCGATTGCCCATGGTGGTCTGCGCCTTTGCTACCAAAGGAACGTTATCGTACAAGCGCAAAATTTCCGTGTCAGGAAGCACGGTGTATATCTTGCTGTTCGTAAACGAATAGTTGTAGGTAGTGTTGTCCGAATAGCTTTCTTCTGCCTTGTTAAGCTTTTCAATTACTCGGATAGTATTGGTCGCCATATCCTTGAACAGCAGGTCAATTCCTTTTACCAAGGAGTTCCCTGAATTAAACGAGATATTGCAGTGGTTATTGTAGTTAACCATACCTGCATTGAGATACGAAGTATCGTCCAATGAAAAGGCAAGGGGAGTAAACGCAGGCTTCGACCAACTAGAGGTAGCAGAATATTCATTCTCAGCGTATCGATAGCGGTAAGCAAAACAGATAAACCTTTCCTCCAAATAATTTTCTTCACCCGAAATCAGTGAAGGCGTAATGCCGGGTGCGACAATAGGGGGAGCTTTGATAACCAAGATGTCATCATACGTAATAGGGTCGTCCACATACGTTGATGTATTTGGTTGGGGGTAGGATTTTTTGACGTTAATCCTACGAGGAGGATTGTAGTTATCGGTAAAAAACAACAGGTCATCTACAAGGTCTACCCCGTTGACAAGATACCTTTCGCTAAAATTCAAGGTAGTGTTTACCCCTCCTCCGTCATCACAGCTAACGAGATGGTAGGTGGTGGAACCCGTCAGGGCGTTGTAAGAAATAACGGCATCTATCTTGCCTGTCGAGCTTTGCGTAAAGCCTGAAGGTTGATGCACAAACCAATAGATGGTTTCCTCGGCACCGTCCTCATAAGCCCCTATGCAGATAGCGTTAGAACCAAACGCAATGTTATTGAACTCTAGGTCAACAAGCTTAGTGTTTCCGTCAGAATTTTCAATGCTTCCAATGTCGCTTATTGAGTTAGAACCCAAGCGAATATTCAACGCATCAAGGTATTCTCCTTCAGGAATGATACGCTTATCAAGGGCTTTATTCATTCGCCCCTTTAGAAAATTCTGTACTGTAGTAGCCATTTACTTTATCCACTTGTCCTGCCCGCGCAGGTTCATTAGAAGCTTACCGGGGTCAATATTACTCATCCGAATCTTGGCGTTTCGCAACAAAGCCGCTTTCTTTTTTCTTGCTCGGTTCACTACGTATTCCTGAACACCAAATTTAGCATCAAGAATAGCGTACTGAATGTAAGCGTAGATGTATTCTTCAAACAACTTGTTGAGGCTGATATTTGCATTGACACCATTCTCCATTCCATCCGAAACGTACTCAAGGATAGCAAGCTCTCCGCTCATATCCGAGCTAAAGTTAATTACGCCTGCTTTCTTGTTTATGCTAAACGTAGGGTTAGCGTTAGCCGTTTCAGTATTGAGGCCATATCGTGCGCCAATCTGATAATCAAACCACCACCCGCCATCTACATTATACCCCTCCATCCCATTGAACTGAGGGTTGTTTTGGTTCAGGTAGATGCTCTTCTTGGTGTTTGTAATTCGCTGATAGTCAATATCAGAATACTCAGGTCGAGCAATGTTGCCATCGATGTCAAATAAGATGCGGCAGTCGTTGTCCTGCAGGTACGCATCGCTCCAATTGGTCTGAATATTTTCGCTCATAGGGCGAAGAACACCGTCCTTATACAAGGATATCCGAACCCAATTGACATAGTCTTGAGGCAAAACGTAGCGCAGGGTGTTGCACACGCTTAGTTCGAGGATTTTAATTTCCTTCAACGCATCGTAGTTTAACTCTTGAATACCGCGCTTGGCGTGAAACAGTACTTTATACCGCTCCTCATTGTTTACCAACGAGTGATTCCCATTGTACATCAACAGGAAGTTGGTTACAATATCCTGCAAGCTGACGTATTGGTACGACCCCCAATTAGCATTTTGAGGTTCGGTGCCCCCATTCTCATAATATTGATAGTCAGTAATGTAAGGCATTATGTTTGGGCATTTTGAATAGTTTCTTGAGCGGTCGCATACTGTACCACATCATTCTCTCGGATTTCCATTCCTGCTTGCTGCAATATTTTATTCACCAAGATATACTCATCATCGATAGAAAGCTCAAAGTCTTGATAGTCAGTTTGTGAATCATCAAACACAGGCTCACCCCCTGTGATAACAGAGTATGTCCATTTAGGAGCAAACGGGTATCGAATGTATTGAGCTTGAACCTCCGTAAGGGTGTCATACGTAACCGGGTAAACCGTGATGTATGGCCCGTCAATGGTATACGCAGGATAACCTATATCCGGAGCAGTTAACAACGAAGTGTTTAAAAGTGTGATGTTGCTATGGGTCACAGGCTCGGCCTCTCCCCTCAAGGTTCGAGGAGTAGTCGTAATGTCATAGCACAAAATCTTGTTCATCAAGTAGAAATCATCTCCCGTAGATGATGCTCCCTGCTGAGTAGAGGGCAGGTAAAACTGATTGTTCTGATAGTGCGGGAGGTCGCGAGTAACAGAGAAATAATCAATAACCTCAAGCATCTGTTTCGTCATATTCGCATAGCCCGTACCTGACGTTCTTCGATTTTCGTCGTTGATAGCTGAGTTGTATGCGGTAAAATACTCGTCAAACAGCTCTAGCTGAGCCTGCTTTGCGTACAGATTAAAATCTTGAGGCGAGATATATCCGTAATTGTTCTTGTTCAGAATTGCAAGAACTGTGTTTCTAACCGAATTAATCATAAGGAGTGCCTTTTTTCAAAGATAGATAAAAAAGAAAAGGAGCCACTTGGCTCCCTTTCCCTTACAATAATATCATCTAAACCTTACAATGGTGCCATCGTAAATTAATTTTGGTTAAGATACTTTTCTAAATGCTCTAAAACAACCACGCCTTCATCAGTAAGGAAGAACTGTTCACAAGCATGGTAAGGGTCTTCACCATACGGAACTGTCATCATCTTCTTCTTGTTGCTTGGCGTGTTGAACCAAATCTCTTTTTTGTCTCGACGGAAAGCCAAGAGTTTTTCATTAAAGAAGTTTTTGACGTTAGACTGCAATGAGAGATTAGGGTCATTGAGAATGGTCAAGAAATCTTGTGGATTGTTCTTAGCAAAAATCAAAAGGTCTCGTCGAAGCTCAGCCGTAGTTTGCGTAGATGGGTCAATCCCAAACGCCACGCGGATAATGTTTTCGACTTGCTCAATGTCAAGCTCTCGACACGCTACAAGCGCATCCACTTCTGCGTTCAAGATTTCAACAATGTCTGATGCTTCTTTCTCAGTGTTAATCTCCTCAAACTTTTTACCGTTGAGAGGATGCAATGCAAGAAACTCTTGAAGCAAGGGCTTGTTTTTCGGAACATACAGTTGGCCGTCTTCAAAGACAATAGGCTCACGCAATACGTTGGCATCTTGTTCGTCTTCGAAAATAGACCGCTGATTAGGAGAGTACCGCATAACGCGATTGGTTGCGGTTGCTTCCTCCCAATATAAAAGGGGCCTACGCTTACTTCCCGCAGTAGGGATAAAGTAAGAAAGGGGGGTGGCTTTTGTTGTGAGTCGATAGAACTTATCGACAGGCTTAATTTGCTTAGCCATATGAATTGAATTTGATTTGATTAAAAAAAAGGGTGGGGGTTTGAACCCCCACCCTCTAAACATTATTCCTCAAAGATGAAGAAGTTATTAGCACCCAAGGTGCATACTGCTCGCTCTGACAAGAAGTGTACCTCCATCGCATCCAAAGATGAGTTAGAAGCTCCACCTGCAGAACCTGTAATCCAAGTCTTGTAACGACGGTCTTCAGTTTCTGAAGCGCGGTACCGAACGTGGAGGAAAGGTCGCTTAGCGTTCTTGCCCAAGATTTGGTCATACACTGAAGTAGAACCTGCAGGAACCAACAAGCCGTTGATACGACCTGAACCTGCACCTGTTGGAAGGCCACCACGCATTGTGGGGTCATTCAAGTATTTCCAATCTGACTTGTAGAAGTCATAACCTCGACGGAATCCCGTGAAGCCAAGATTCAAAGCCATGTTCTCGTCATTGTCAAACAAGCCATATGAAGTACCGCCCGCTCCGTAAGAGTTTTGAGCAGCCAACATATCGTCGATGTCGAAGCTGAAGTCGCGGTCAACGAAGATTACGTTCTCTTCAATTGCGCCCTGCTTGTCCAAACGGCTGATGATGGTATCAAACTCGGTAAGAGTTGTTGGGTTACCTCCATTGTAAACATTACCTCGGTTGTTTACAACATAGAATACACCTTCAGAACCCTTGTTACCTACGCCTGAAGTTACACCTGCAGCAATAGCGGCAACACCACTATTGGCTTCAGCAGGAACTGCTTCAATCATAGCTGTCTCCAAGTAGTCATCAAAACGCAAACGAGTTTCGTGCTCAGACTTCAAGTACCACAGGTATCCTGTTGCACCATTCTCTGTAGTCACTTCTACCCATCCAATTTGCGCCATATCAGAACCTGATACTGCGTACTTGTCCTTGATGATAATCGGAGAGTTATCGAAGATGTTGTCATCAGACTCCAATGAACCGCTCATTCCTGCTGTTCCTTTTTGGAACTCAGAACCGTAGATAAATACAGTACGAGTTAAACCCGCTGCACCTACCTGACCGCCTCCTTCGTAGTAAGCAACATCGAAGGTACCCGCCGCAGTATCTACTGCAGTTACGATAGCCTTGTTTTCGCCTGCACCTGCGTTATCAGAGATAACGACAGTTTGACCAACGCGAACAGCGATGGAACCTGTGCCGGGGTCAAGCGTGTCGTTTACAGTGATAGTAGCCGTATCATCGGCTGCAGCACCGTCAGATGCACAGTTAACGTACTTTGTGTGGAGACGACCTTGCTCTGCCCACTTGATGAGGTCAGAGTTAGAGGGCATCTCTGCACCTACCATACGAAGGAAAGAAGCAATTGTACGATTGCCGTATCGTTCGAATTCCTTTTCGTAAGTATCAGGAAGATACTGATTCAAGAAATCGAAATTTGTAATGTAGTTGCTCTGAAGAGCAACCTGCTCTGCGCTTGGTTGCAGAGCATACGTGGGGGTGGCGTTTACTGAACCTGCCATGTTTTCTAAGTTTTAAAGTTATGTCCTGTTTTTAGGACTGCGAATTTTGAGGCCGCTCCCCGAAGATGGAGATACGGCTCGAACTTGAAGCCCGCCTTTTTTAGAAGAGACTTGAGGAACACCACGCTCAGACATATTTACATTTTTAGTCTTCTTCATGAGGTCATCAACAGCCTCCGCCTTGCCTTGCTCGTAAAAGAACTCGGCAAATTTGTCGGGATTCATAGCCATTGCTAAAGAACGATGGTAAGCATGAGCATCTGTTAAAAGACCCTGTTCATCCGTAAACTTTTGAATCCACGGAAGTGGGGAGTCTTGCAACTTTCTTAGTTCATCCTTGTCCGCAGGAGAAAAAACAAAAGAGCGTTCACCAAGCTTGAATTCAAAACCTTTGAACTCATTGCTAAACACTTGATTTGTTTTGTCCACAAACCAATCTCTTCGGCGTTTTAGGGCATCCTGCTCGTTTTTAGCGTCGGCCAAATATTGCTTAAACTCTTTATATTCTTCCGAGGTATTAAAAGATTCACCCCCCACTGACTCAGCAGGAACCTTATATTTCTCTTTAGCCTCTTCAAAATACTGCTTCGCTTTAGCAACTATTTTTTTCTGTTTTAATCGGGTCTTCTTAATAAAGTCCTCGTCATCTAATTCCTCATCGTATAGATAGTCCTGAAGCATTACTTCAAGGTCGTCGTCATCCATACCATCAGTCATCTCTGTCTCGCGCAAGTAAGCTGCAATAAGTTCTTCACTTGATAGCGAAGAGTAATCCTCATTAAGCTTCATAAAGTCCTGAATGCCTCGGCCTGTTTCTTTTTTAAACTTAAAGAAAGCGGCCATCTCTTCATCCATTTCTCCATTTTCTTCACGAGCAGCCTTGAGGTCTTCAAGAGAATTAATTTCAATTCCCAATCGTGATTTAATCTCGTTGACCAAATCAGCCTCTTCAAACTTGCTCGCTTCCTCTTGCTCAGGAGCTTCTGCCTCGACCTCTTGCGTTTTTTCCACAGGCTGTGGTGTTTCACGCAAATCAATCTTAGCAATATTAGGGTCGTTAGTGTTTTCAGGCTCTACGAACTTAGCTTCATGAACATCAAGAAGCTCTTGTTCTTTTTCCTGCAAAGACTTTTCCTCCTTTAACTCCACGGATTTTACTTGAATACCTTCCATTAAATTTGATTTGTACGAAAGTAACTAATTATTTCTACTTAGCGTGGACTAAATTCAGCCAAATCGAAACCATCCAAACTGTCTTCGTTTGATTCAAACGAGATAGCAGGTAGGTTGTTCTTTCGTTGATTTATTAGTTGTGACTGCTGAGTGTTCTGCTGACTAATTCGATTAGCCTTAGCATCTTCACGTTGAGTCTCACGAGAACTCAACTGTGACTCAACAATATCTTTTAATTGCATCTGATAGTTAAACTCTTCAGCCATGAGCCTACTCTTCAATTGCGCTTCTGCTTCTTGCTTCTGCATCTCAAACTGAATCTCAGCCTGCTTTAGCTTCATCTTGCCCTCCATCTCCATCTGCATTTTCTGCATACTAGCTTGCTGTGCAGCTTGCTGTGCTTGAAGATTTTGCTGTGCAGCTACGGCTTGTTGCTGCATCTGCATACGCTCTTCGCGGTCTTGCTTTGCAACACGCTTTACTTTCAGGAATTGATTTGCAAGCTTGAGATTTTTAATCTCTCGAATATCAATCGCATCCTCAAGGTTAATATCGCCCTTGCTCAAAGCCATCTGTATGTTCTGCTCAAGTTGTGCTCTTTGCTCTTCGTCAGGCGTAACTTCAATAAAGATTCCAAAGTCGTAGATGTACAAATCGTTCATGTCCTTCAGAACGGCTACGTTGTACTTTCCGATTTGATTAACAAACTCATCCTTAAAGTCTGCATACTCTAAAATATCACCAATACGATAGGTTAGGCTTTCTGCAAGACTTCTAAATATATACAGGCTACCATCAAGAATATGACGAGTAGCCGTGTTAGAGTTTAATGCCGCAAGTTTCTGAACACCCACCAATGAATAAGGGTCAGGAGTAGAGCCATCTCGCGCTTCATTGAGACCCGTCACGTCACGAATCATTTGAAGATAGTGGTTCATATTTTGAACCAACATCTGAGCTTTTCCGGAAGCACTGCTTGAGGTAAGTTGCTGAATTGGTACACGGCCTTGGTTGTATTCGCCCTCTTGCGTATAGCTTCTTCCAATAACGCTACCCGTTTGGAAAAACAAACGCAAAGCATCCGAAGGATTGTAAGCGTTTCCTGTTCCAAGGTCTACCTCGTTCAAGCCATCAGCATCAATATAAACCCCGTCAGGAACCGTTCGTGATATAACCTGCTGCAGCTTTAGGTGAGTAATCTGAATGAGGTCGGCAAATGGTATCATGCGACGAACCAAAGATTCAATCACCCCCTTGTACAAACGAGGAGCGCAAGCAACGTAATTAGGAAGCGCGTGTTGAGATGCTGATTTAGGGCGCACCATGTTTTCAGCCATTTCCCACTTTAGCAAGATGTTTGTGCCCATAACCATCACGCCTTCATACCAAACGTCAATGGTTTTTTCAAGCTTTTCAAACTTGCCGTCCTGCATCATTTCTTCCGGCGGATTGAATTGGTCATCTTTTTCAATCACGCGCTTGTTGTCTCCATCTATTTTTTTCTTGTAGACAATCTTCTTTGTTGTCTTGTAGTTGAAGTACATTACCGTGGTAGTATCACGGTAAAAAATATCGTTGTCGTAATACTGAGCTACGTTGTAGTAGTCGTACCAACTTTGCCCTGATTTAGAAATGGTTTCCAAATCTTCATTGGTCAGGGTAGGGTCTATCTTAAGTAGCTCAATAACAGGAATCGTTTTTATCTCACCCCAATAGAAGCAGTCCTTGAAGTGAGGGTCTTCAGTATAGCTATACACCACGTTGGCAGGGTCAACATACTTTACCTCTACCCCACTGCCCTTCAAAAACTCTGTCTTTGCTACGGAGATTCCCAATACCGTAAGGTCGTAATCAAGTCGCTTACGAAGGTCGGTATAGTGGTTCTCTTCAAGGATAGTGTTAATCGCTTCTTCCTCTGCAATCTCAATAGCAGGCTTGTACTTAAGCTGCATAAAAAGCTGAAGCTCTTCATCAGAGTTAGGCAGCTCCTCGGAAGGAACTACAAACGGGTCAACACCACTTTGTTGCTGAATGTTTTCAAGGAATGGCTTAGCTACCATCTGCCCCTCAATCAGGTCTTGGAATGCGCTACGCTTAGATTGAGATAGAGCATCCTGAGCAAAAGCTTTTACCTTGAACAATCTTTCCGACATCCCATTGACTACGATGTCTACAAACTTTGGAAGAATCGGAACCGGAGTCCAATCAAGGTTGAGATAGGAAAGGTCTCCATCAATTGCTAACTCGTTCTTGTACTTTGCGATAGATTGTTCTCCTCTTGCATACAATCGGAGGCGATTAAAGTCTCGCCATTGATTGTAAAAGCGACATTGATTTCCATCTTTTTTGAACCATTCATACTGAATGGCTTGACCAATTTGCAACCCAAATTCGTCCGTAGCTTTTTCGGCATCCGATACAAATTGACTTGGGAAGCCCGTGGCTGATATATTTATAGTGACTTCCTTCATCGCAATATTTCGCTAGTTGTTCCGGTGTTGCTGTATCGAGCGAAGTTAACACTAATTTTTCTTTGTTTCTTCTCAGGCAAATACAAGTGCTTTTGGTTAGCCATAATAGCCAATCCCGAACTAATGGTTGCATCATATGCCGTTCGGTTACTAATGTCAAACTTAGCCCAATCTTCAAGGGTACGAATAAATGGCATCATCCCCATCTCGTCCGACTCCCTAAAGGTTCCCTCTAAATCTATACCAACGTGCTTCTCAATGTATGACTCAATGGCTGAAGCGTGAGCTTGCTTTACATCCTCGCTTGAGTTTGGTATGCCCCCCAACTCCTTTTCCGTTTTGGAAAGTTTAATAAATGGCTTGTCCGGTCTATTCATGCAGAACCCTCGATACCCTCTGTTTTTAAAATGGTAAAGCAATCTAGGCTTGTTATTTTCAATTAAGATGGGCATACCGTAAAAGACACACGCCATTAACACATCTTCGAAAAATATCTCGGCAGTCTGAGGACGAGCAACATATTCAAGGAAGAACTCGTTGCTTGGCGCATCCTCCATGCTAAACTTGGTTAAGCCGTGCAAAGCTCCATTTGAACCCCCGCCACCTACAACGCCGGAAATATCATAAGAGTCACATCCGAATGCTCCTATGTGTTCATTGCCGGGGTGCTTGACTCCGTTCTTTTCATATACATTATTCTGCAACGCAGCAGATGGTGTCCATGTAATATAAAACCTTCCGCGTTTATCAGGATAAAAAACTACCTGTGTATCTCGAATACCGTTTTCCCAACGGAAAGAACCTCGCGTAACAAACTGCTCCTTAATCAATGACTCAGAGTAATCAAGCTGTTGGTATATCTTGGTAAGATTGAAAAGAGAGGATTTGCTTTCGTCTCTAAACGCATGAGATTCCGTGCGAGGAAACTGTCGGTAAAATTCGTTCAAAGCATCAGGGTCATTCTTTAAAGATTCTACCTCTGCTTCCCAATAATCTACAGCCCCTCCATAGATGGGTCGGTCATCAACACCCCTAATCTCCTTGGGTGGAGTATGAAAAACCGGATGCCCATAGCGGTCAATAAACCCTTCCATGTTGTACTCCATAGGAATAAACAGGGAATACATTCCACTTTTGGTTTGCCCGTTTTTATTTCGGGTTTCAACATTGGAATCTTCGTAAATCTTTTTGAAGTTAGAACCACCCTTGTTTAGAGCATTAGACGTTGAACCCATCAGGCATTTCCCAATAATTCGACTACCCAATCGCAAGCACGTTTTGGTTACTCGCCAATTGTTTAGGATGTTGTTGGGCTTAATCCATTTACCGCTCTCGTCATGAACAAGGAGCAATAGCTTCTCACCATCATAAGAGTTGTCATCCGTGTTCTTCCAATCAATCGTGGTGTCGAGTCCATCCAAATCTTGAGAGGCCACATCGTGCATATTCTTCTTCGTAATCTTGGAAGCAGGTACACGAAAAGCCAACTCAGTTTTTGGTTTATCCATACCGTCTTGAATAGGCTTGAAGAAGAAAGGCAGGCGGTTTGCAATAGGAACTACCTTGTCCGTAAACATCTTCTTTGCATCTGAACCCGTCTTAGATAAGATGCCGACCCTTGAATCTTTTGCAAGTGTCCCTGTGTTCACACATTCAGAAGACCCCATGAAAGAAAATCCTGAACGACGAATCTTTAAGTATGTCATGCCGTAGCACCTATCGTCTGCCTTGCAAGCTTCCCAAAACAAATAGAATATTCGATTAGCTTCTCGAAAGTCAGGAGAGCCTACATCAATAGCGGCCCACTGCAAATACATATAGTGCGCCCCTGTGATGTACGTCGGAACACCTCCATTAATAAACCAATGGCCCTGCTCTCTTAAGTTGAACTCCTCCTCGATGTAATCTACCCACTCATTCTTAAACCCGGAGGGCATATCATTCCATTGAAAGATTGATTGGATTCTGCGTAGGGGAGCAGGTAATTCTTTTTTTACCCAATAGTCCGGCTCAGGAGAAAGATTCTCAGGGGTGGGGGGAAGTGCGATATTTAATCCTGAAATATTAATCACATCTCCTATCTGTCCGCTCTTGGATATAACTACCACATCGTATTTGTGGTTGTATCCATACAGCCAAGTTTTGGCCCGGTTCTTACTTGCAACAACCGACCTCGGAATAAAGTTTTTTAATTCCGTGTACAGCTTATTTTTTTGCTCTTTGTTCTGCAAATCCTTGCTTGGTGTCTGTTCGACTAGAATGACCTTCGAGCAAGTTAAGCTCTTCTTGCTCATTTTCTATCTTGCTTAAGATATCAAAAGCATCGAAAATACAAAGCTTCTTAGTAGCTGCGGCGTTTTTTAAACGGTCAGCCGCAAGTTCATCCTCCGGGTCAGGCTTAATAATGTCTTCCTTAGCTACCTTGATAAGCTGCTCTACCGCTCGATAACCTGCTGCAATAACTTGCTTTTTAAGTTGCTTACTATCTATCATATCACAAAGGTTATCTGATGGTCGTAGACCCGATAAAGTTTTTCGCCTTCTACGACAAATTCATATTCTGACTCAGGGGTGAATGAGACAGCCATGCCTTCTGCTATTCCCTGTGACTTCAGGTAATCATTGGGGTATTTCATAATACCCATCAATGGTTCCTCAGAAGTGGGGCGAAAGATAGAAGCATCCTTCGGAGGGATAGGTTTTACAAAACAGTATCGGTCGTGAGGGTACCACGTGCCATCCTGCTTGTACATGAAGAACTGTTCGTTATCAACCAAGAACAGCTCTTCCCACAAATGGCTTTTTCCACTACGCCTTTTACCTGAGATGTCGTTATAAAACTTGAATACGTTGTGATGAACAAGAAGAATGTCGCCTTCTTTTATGGGGCCATCATATTCTAGTGGGACTGACTTTACAACGGCTAGGCGATTGGAAGCTTTGTAATTTTCTTCAGAGGTGCTTGTTATCACCTCGGTATCGCCCATCATCTTGGTGTTGTCGTAACGCCTATTTCCAAATGGGGATGCAATAAAGCAAGTAGGAGATTGCATTAAAAGTTTAGATTGTATTCGATTGCAATGGGCATAGTATCCCGAAACTGCTTCCACAAATAAATCTCTTTATCCTTTTCAATCCAAATCAATATTGAATTGTCTTTCTCAATCTTACGAATATGATGAATCCGATACTGTCCGTTTAATACCTCCTGCCCTACGATGTAGTGCAAAGCCCCACTTTTAGAATCAGGGCCAACTGATATTTTACGGATGTCATAAGCCATTACACAATAACTACGTTGGTGTTTAAGTGAGTAGTTGTGATGTTGTTCGCACCTGAGTTATTTATCACCTGAACACCAATGATGTCGTTTTCCGCCAAGCTCTGAATAGTCTGAAGGGTAGCAGTGACAGGCTTTGAAGAGCCTTGAGGAATAGATACATTTTGCTCTGAGGAACTGATTGCAAGACCATTCTTGGTGATTAAAAAGAAGATGCCGTCACCTGTGGTTCCCGTTACCGTGGCCGTAATAGTAATCGCAAATACTTTAGCTTCAGTTCCCGCGTATGTCACGCGATTATTTAAAGCGGTAAATGAGCTTGCCAATCCCTGCGTATAGGTGAAGTCCAACGGTACTCCAACCCCTTGCGCGCCTATTGTTGTTACGGCGGGTGCTGCAATATATGCGTTAATGTACAGGCCGGAGTTTGGACTTACCCATTGTGTTCCGGTAGCCGTGGAAGACAGCAGTTGTCCTGCCGTCCCCACGCTGCTACTAGAATCACTAACAGTTCCGGTTGCCTGAAAATTGGTACACGTAATATCCCCCGTCAACGTGATATTATTAGTTGCTGTATTGCCTGCAGTCAAGACCTCAGCGAGGTCAATGTTCAGAGCGGCAAGAGCAATTAAGCTACCGATGGTATAGTTCTTGGTAATATTGCTGTCTTCAGCATCGGTACCAATTACGTAATCGGCAAGACTAACAGATGAGTCGATAGGGTATGTACTAATTTTAGCCATTGTTTTCTTTTTGTGCTATCTCTCCTGTTTGAATGTTCAGAGAGATATCTTCTCCATACTTATCAGTCAGCTCCTTTTCCACCACAACAAACTGTTGGCGGATATTTTCTAACTGATTAATTGCTGCTACCTTCTCAAGCTCTGCATCTGCAATCTTGGTTTTAGCAGTATTTAAATCTTTTAAAACTGCTTGAAGCTTATCAAGTTCTTCAGCAGAAATCTTAGCGGGCGTAATTTTTTTCTTAGCCATGGTAAATTAAATTGGATTGAATTGATTCAAAGATATGCATTAAGCTTAAACATTAGGGTCGGTCGTCAGGAAACTCTACCTCAAGGAACTTGTACAAAAAAGCAGCAAGCTTTCTGACCTTATCCCGCACCTGAGCAGAGGTGTCAGTAGTAGTCGGGATGTAGTCTTTAAGTAATTGAATGTCTTCGTGAGACTGTTCAATATCCTCCGGAATTACTGTATTAGGGTCTATAGCCATGTCATTTTTATTTTACGTACACTTGGTAGTTGGTTATAAAGTAACGGGTGCCTGTTACGGTCCCATCAAACGAAAGTGTAGCAAATACGAAGTCCCCCTCTGATACGGATTGGCTAGTTGCCGTAAAGTTCATAGGGATGATGTTCTGACTTGATGAAGGAACGGTAAGAGTGGTGCTCGCAAGAAGGGTGCAGGTAATAGATGAGCCAACATATGTACCATTACCCATTGCGGTAACAGCATTAGTGGGAACCTTCCACAAAAAGAAATGAACGTCTTCGTTTCGAACCTCTGTTTGACTAGGATATTCTACAATCCCCTCCATGTAAGCGGTTCCGCCCTTATTTATTTTAAAACATCCATTGGTTAGGGCAACGTAGCTAGTAAAATTTTGAGTGGTCGTCCCCGGAGTCCCTGCACCTTGAAAGCTTTTACCGGTTTGAGTCTGAGTCCAATTGTAGTAGTTCGCACCAAGAGACCCGGCCATATACACAAAGCCCGCACCCGCATCTACCGATGTGCTAACACCACATCGCCCCCCTAAAGTAAACTGATTAGCGGGGCCACTTGATGAGCCTGAAGTTGTCCAAGCCGTTGTTTGTGAACCTGAGCTTGAAAGAACCTGTCCGCTAGTTCCGTAGCTACCATTACTATCTCGATAGCCTCCTGTGACAGCAAGACTAGCTGCCGTAGTTAGGTTCCCGGTTGCTGAAATGCCCCCTGCGGAGGTTACGTTCCCCGTGCTTGCAGTGACCGTAAACTTGTTGGTGTTTACCTCAATATCTCCGGTGGTCTGAAGCTCTCCTGTAACCTTTACCCCTCCACTTATCGTTTCAAAAACCTTACTATTAGAAAAGCGAATCTCGGTTGAACCGTTGATGCTATTCATAAAGAAGAAATAGTTGGCTCCCCCGTATCCAAAAGTCATGAGTCCTCCATTCGCAGTACTAGGGCACGTTAGAGCTAGTAATTTGTTTTGACCGACCGCCTCTAGAAACAAGCCCGAACTGTTGCCATATATCTTTCCCTCCGGGGTGGAAGGGTCACCCATCTGAATTTCGACATTGTCGTCGAAATAAATGTTATCTAAAAACTTAATAGCTGACATAAAGAGATAAAGATAAGGGTGGGGGTTTAAACCCCCACCCTATAAGGATTATTGCAAAGACTTAATCAAAACTCGCAAAGCGTTGGTACCCGGAGCACTTGCTACAGAAACAGTAACCGAGTTTGCGGTTGTTCGAGCCACCTTCGTCATTACGGTTTCGTATGTGGTGTTATCATATACCTCCACCATGCAATCACGTGTACCGAGGTTATGCGTAATGGCAAACGAAGTAGCAGCACCGTTTCCGATGTTTGCTTTAAACTCGGTAGATTGAATAACAGTCTCAACTTGTGTAGTAAAGTTACTTACTTGCGATGCGGTAACGACAATGTTTTGCTCACTCGCAGAGGTAATCTTACCAAAGGCATCGGTAGTAATTGTAACCGTCTCACTTGCACTACCAAGAGCAGTAACCGCCGCACCCGCAGAAAGTTGTGCCGCACCGCCTGTCATGGTGGCAAAACCATTTGCTGTCGGGAACGAAGCAATACCTGCTACCGTGTTTGTTGCAAGGTCAACATTACGCTGAACAATGGTAAAGTCAGTTACAGGCGGGTTGCTGTTGGCTGCGATATCATCCTCTACGATGATAACGTCGCCTATCTCTACTGCCGTGCCGATAAACGTGCCCGCTACAGTTACGGTGTACACCCATCCTTTTGTCAGTGCGACGTTTGTAGCACCGCTCAAAGCAGGCGTGTTTGTACTTGCGTTGTAGCCTCCCTGATAAACAAGGCCGCCTACTACGGAGTCATCAACGTACTGCTTAGTAGCAGCATCCTGTGCGTTAGTTGGGTCAACAACATTGGTAACCTTGTTGGTTCCCATGCTGAGGTCAGCAGTAGGCACAGCAAACTGACTCAAGCTAATATTAGAAGCGAGAATCTTTGCGTTGTTTCCACTTCCGCTTGTTGCATCCGTAACGGCTACCGTAAGGAAGTCGTTGGTTGCATCAATCGATGTGACCGTATCAACCAATGTAAGGTCAAGACCGACGTTCTGAACATTAGCTGAAGGGTTCTGAAGGAAGAGACCCTTATATGAGCTTTGATAGATGCGCATTGTAACGGCATCACCATCTGAGATAGTAGCGGATGTGGTGCCTCCTGTTGCGCCATAGTTCAGAGTCCAACTGTCCATGGTGCCCGGAGTAGAACCTCCGGTGATGCTCGTGATGTGACCTGCAGCATTTACAATTACCTGAGAAGGGTAAACATATGTTCCTGCAGTTACACCGCTAGTCATGTGACGAACGCGAAGGATATCTGTATTTACGCCAAGAGTATCGATATACGTGCCATCGCCATTAATCTGCAGCGTATCGCCGTCAATAATAGTCTGCGCTGTAGTACCTGTAGCATCACCATCTACATCGAAGCTGCTCATGGTACCCGCAACAGGCAACGTAACTGTCTTTACGTTGATAGCCGTTACGTGACCTGTAGAGTTAGAGGACACACTGTCAACAGCGGTAAAGGTGCCGCCTGCTGCAGGAGAATCCGTACTAGTTGTGTCAGTACGAGTTGTTGAGTCGTGAGCAATACCTATTGCACCCGTAGTGACTAACGTCGTGATATACGTGCCTCCCGCAAAATCAACCGTGTTACCATCCTCAACAACAATTGGAGTTCCGCTATCAGCCTCAAAGGTTACGCCGCTAAGCAAACCGTTAATAGTAGAGGCAAGCTGAGTAATATTAACGTACTTTGCAGTGGTGCCTGATGTAGCTCCGGAAACAAGAATATTTCCTGCTGATACGGGAGCACCGCCGTTCGAACCTGCAGCAAGTATGATGTTGCTACCTGTGGTGTAGTCCGGTTCGATATCAACGTCTACAGAAGTACCTGCGTTTATCAAACCGTTACTACCTGTAACGCTGTCTACGTTACCTGTTCCATCAAGATTTACCCAAGCAGTGCCGTTGTAATACTTCAGCGTGTTGCTCGTGGTATTGAAAATAATTCGACCGGCAAACCCGGTGGGGTCGGAACTTAAGTTCTCGACTGCAACATCTTGAATCTCATTGGATTCTAAATCGATGTTGTCTAGAAATTTAATAGCCATTTTACGGGGGATTAATTAAAGAAAGCCTTCCCCGAAAAGGGAGTGCTAAAAGTCAAAGTTACAGTATTTAAAGAATCGTAGTCTACCGAGCAGTAAACTTCGTTGTCGTTGGTGTCAACCACAGATACTGCCGCATACTTATTGAGATTGTGGGTAACGACCCAAGTAGTGGCAGGAGTAGACTGCGTGTAAACAAAATTCTTATCATTGCTTGATGTCACATTATATTGCAGGATGCTTACCAAGTAGCGTTTCTCATCAATAAAGCTTCCGGGGCCGGAAACATATTGAAGACCAATGTCGGAGAACTCAGGAAAGGTAGCGTTTTGAGTTACGCTGTTCCATTGAAATGCACCCCAATTACTAATCTTGTCGGCTTGGCAGATAAAGACAACGGAGCCAATTAGCGGATTGGAATAAAAATTAACCAACGTATCATTGTATCGATTGAGCTGATACTGATTAATCATGAACTCGCTTACGGAGCTGAACAAAACATTTCCGGGCTGCGTATCAAAAAAGGTAATGGTGCCGCTTTGATGACCTACAAGCAGGTCATAGTTCAGGTACAAGTATTGAAGCGACGTACTTTCAATCTTATTGTAGCCATTGATAAACTCGGCTACTGCATCTGCTGTAAAGTTCTTAGTCGCAAAAAGCTGTTGAGAATCACTCCCTATCCATTTGTCCGTACCGACTATTGCGGTATCAAGGGGATATGTGCTGATGCGAGCCATAGGCCAAATATAAAGAATCTAGCAAAAGAAAAACGAGAGCACTAGGCTCCCGTTTTCGTCGAATAGGAAATGTGCAAATTTACCGTGCAGTTGGTAACCCAATTCATATCCCTATACTGATTGAAATTGCGTTTACCATAACGCAATAAGGTTAGTAGCGTTGGTACCCGTAGCGTACACACGCAAGACCTGAACAGGCAAGAATGTTCCTGTAGGGAAATGACTAAACGTAACCACGCTTCGGTCAGCAGTCATAACTTTTATCTCGCTCCATGTAGCAGACGAGCCTGAAGCATCGCCAACATAAACTACACACGCAGCTTGCTGCGCATTAATCTGTTGAACTGAAGCATCGTATACGATAAAGGTCTCCGTACCTGTAAACAGATTAGAATTCAGCTCCAACTTAGTTGACGAATCAACACGCTTTACCGTAGTAAAGGTTCCTGCATCTACATCAACCACCACGTCTCCCGGTGCAGTTACGTTCAAGAAGCCTCCTTGGTAAACCTGATAGTTTTCGTTACCTGTAGAAAAGATATTCGCATCAAGGCTCAGGATGGTAGAAGAATCTACTGCGGTTACTGTAGCGCGGGCGTTAGTGTCTGTGTTGACTACTGTATTGCCTACAACTACAGGGGTAGGCGCAGTAAAATCTGCTCCCACGTCCTCAAGTTTATCTGCTGTAACCGCTGTTTGAGTACCGGACTGAACAGCCTTAGCTATTGTCAACGAGTTAAGATGGTCAGTCTCTGCCAAATCATTGTCTCCATTGAAGCTGTCAGTAGCCGGAGCGGGAATGTTGGTGGTGTTGCTTGGGATAATATCCTTTGCGGAAGAAGGCTGAAGTTTCTGATAGGTGCTCATGATATCTTTTTAGAATGTTGCTAGGTCAGCCTTTACCCAAGTGTCAGTGGCTATGCACAAGTAGACTGCATCCGCAACCCACCGAATCTCACCGAGAGTACCGGGGTCTGAGGATGATGCAGGGGCTGCATTTAACGTAGCTAAATCCATCTGCCCTGTAACTAAAACGCCGTTGGGCTTAGTTCGAATTTTTTCTCCATCGTCCTTATGGTGAAGAGCCACGTGGTTTTCAGTAACCTGAATCTGCACGTTACCGTTTGTCTGAACCTGAAAATTGTCGGGCGAGTTGAAACCGAAAAAAGCATTTGAATCGCCTGTGTGTACAATGAAATCAGGAATAAATACGTTAGTCCCGTTCGTTGTAATATTTGCATTGCCCTCAATGGTATTGGCTGTAGCTGCACCAAATGCAATTTGTCCTGCAGTTATAGAACCACCAATAGTTCCTGACCCCGGAGCTGAATCTACAGTATTAATAATGTCTTGCATCGTAAAGACTGCACGGTTAGAGTTGGCTAACGCTGAACCTTTATTTTCGGTATCCACATCGCCGGAGACGGTGTGAAATTTTTGGGTAACAGGAATATTTGGCATGGGAATTATTTATTCAAGGGGAACATTCGATTGAGTGAATCGCGACGTTTACCGCACCCGCAATCCTTTCCGGTTGCTTTGGAAACAGTATCTACCACGGCTTTTACTCCGGTAGCAGTTGTGACGTTTTCAACAACGTCACCCAATCCACGTACATTCTTTCGAATCATTTCACCTTCTTTAGGTTAGGATTTTTACGTTTGGCTTTTGCTGAAGCTTTACGAGTTGATGCGGCTAAGATAGCTCCTGCAGCTTTCTTAGACACACCACTCTTCTTAGCAATTTTTGCCTGTACCTTTTTAAAGCTCATCTCTTTCGCATCTTGCGTACAGTCTTCGTTACCTGCTTTACCATTTTACGTGTTGATTTCTTAGACATACCACTCTTCTTAGCTACCTGCTTTACCATCTTACGTGCTGCTACTCGTGTAGCGCGAGATGGCTTGGGGGTGGACTTTTTAGTTACACCGCTTACCTTTTTCTTCTTAGGCCGGTCCATTGTTGCGACAGAGCTGTATGCACGTCCTGTCGTCTTCTTGTTCATTGCCTTTGACTCGTCACGACGGTCTTTCATCGATTGCTTCTTCTTACCGTTGCGAGCACCGAGAGATTCGTCCATTCGGGAGTTGTACCCCTGTTTCATTTTTTTGGCCATGGGTGAAATGTTTATGTGTCAAATATAAAAAAAAATTAACGGCGACGTTTGGGAGCAGTTCGCTTCATCGTGGTCTTAGTTTTCCTTCCTGCATCAGAAACTCTTTTGTTTCGGACAACTTTTAATCGACCAAGCTGCCGGGTAGTCTGAACGTACTTGGTGTCTCCTGTAGAGTTGGTCGCACGAGTTTTAGTTCCACCAACGACTTTTCGACTTTTGATGTTTCTTTGTCCGCTTTTACTTCCGACCGGGCCTTTTCCTTTTGTGGGCATAACTTTAGTTTTATGGGCGAGTACATGAAAACATTTGTACTATCTCCCACTTGCCAAAGAAGATATACTTGCGTTGAAATACGATGCTGTATCGTGCTTTAATGACGGTTCGTCCCGGAGGCAAAACCTTGAAGACCCAATCTCCGCATACCGACTTGGAACCTATTCCAAGTCGCTTTATATGCGCTGTTTCCATCAAGCCTTTCGGTTGTTGAGGAAGAAACAGGTCGTCGAAATATTCAAAGATTTCCTTACGACCCTTACAGGTTTTAGGTGTAAGCGTAGGGAGGAGTACCGCGTTTTTAGAAAACAAAGCGACTACGACGTGAGCGTCGTTTGTTCGAAGGGCATCAAGAAATTTTTTAACTTGTTTCATAACATCAATATTTACCGCGCCGAGACTTAGGCGAAGAAGCTTTGGAACCTCCTTTTCCGGCCCATAGCTTTTTACACGCCCAATATCTAGCACTTAGTTTATCGTTAGCACTGTCACACTTGTGCCGAGCCTTAAAACTTTTACGTGCGGCTGCACTATAGTTATGACCATATCCCTTGGCTCCAAAATGAATGAGCTTCTCCTTGCCACTACTGCAAGCCTTAACCATCATCTTCTTTCCGGGACGGGAAGAAGATGTGGGTCGGTTGCATTTCATTTTAGATTTGGTAGGCATCTTATTGCTTCACCTTTCCGGCGGGTGTATTAGAAACGAACTGCTTAGTTCGTCCGTACTTCTTTTTTTTATTAGCAGTAGCAGCGCGTTCGCTCTTGCTCATGCTCTTTGCTTTTGCTAAAGGTAAACAACGGTCAGGGTTTTTCTTGTTCTTACTTGTACCGCACTCTCCCTTGATGGAACCGTCAGTACCAATACGAACCCACTTCTCGTCTCGCCATTTCTTTAGCTCGCCCATTACTTCCGACCAATTCGGTTCACCTTTCGAGCAGTGCGCTTGACAATCTTACCTACTTTTTTAGCAACCCTCGCCTTTTTGTTAGCCGTTTTTGATGCTGTTTTTGCGGCCTTTTTAGTAGCACTATTCGCTTTGCGAGCGTATTTTTTTTCAGCCTTTGCTTTTTCCCTAGCAGCCTTTACGGTAGTTGCGACCTTACTAGCCTTTTTTGACACAGCCTTAGAAGGGGACTTAAGGTCTTTGCCACCACCAAACTCAGGTTTAAGCGCAAGAGGTTTATAAGGGTTTGATACCGACCTCACTATGCGTTTCCCAACTCGACCTGCTTTAGGAGACTCTGTAATATTACTCATGCCGCTACGGTGACTGTAAGTTTTGCGTCTCTTTAACGCTTTTCCGTCTTCAGCTTGAGAACCAATCTTAGTTACTGTATGAAAATTTTTTTTCTTAGCCATAGCTTTTTAAATTAATAAGACGACTTCATCTTCTTCTCCATCCCGTATCCGGGATTGTTCTTCATCGAACCACCCATAGTGGCAGCGAATGTAGAAGCCTGAGCTTTACCGACTGCGTTATAAGGGAAGACCTTAGTCTTCATCTTTCCTGTCTCTCCACACTTGTACTTTACTGTAGGCATTACTTCTTGGATTTTTTTGCGTAGTTAGGGTCCTTGCAATATTTACTCGCAGCCATATTCGCATAAGCCGAAGGGTATCGGTCAAACGTTCGCTTAGCCCAAGAAATACCTGCAGGGCATATCTTATTTTTTTTGGCACGTCCTTTAGTAGCCATTATCGAGTTCTTGTTTTTCCGTTTCGAGTAGTCTGTGCAGCGGTCTTCTTACCCTTCGAATCGCGGATTACCACGCGGCTAGAGGTACTAGTCTTGCCTCTTTTGTTGGTAGTCTGCGTAGTGCTTTGAGAGGTTGAGGAACCGTCGGCATATGTAGAGGAAGACCTTTCGGTAAACTTACTCTTAGTTTTACCCTTCTTGTTTTTCTTCGACTTCACACTAGAATCAACTAGAACGCGAACACTATATGGATGTCCTTTTCTATGCATCTATCGTTGATTAAAAAGATATTTCTTAGCTGCTATACCTGCACCCGCTAGGGTTGCCAATCCTGAAGCAGTTTGACGAATTTCTTTACCAAGCCCCTGCTTCCCTGAAACACGACGCTTTGTGTTTCGGATATGCTTGTTCCTAAACCGAGAACCGGGCATAGCATTACCAACTGCAGAAGCTCGTCTACATTTTCCACTCTTTGCCATCTTGCGCGAACCGCAGCTACTCTGTCGAGCGCGTTTGCGATAAGCGCGATTGGCTTGTCTTGTTTTTTTATCCGGCATCTTATCGTCCTTGTCCCCGGTAGGGTTTGTGATAATTCTTACTTTTCTTGCTCGCAGACATCTTGGTCTTAGCATGAATGCCGGGGCGTTTCACGCTACTTTTTTCGCGATGAATAAAAGATATTCCTTTAGCCATTATAAAGATTTTAAACCTTTGAGTCCACGTATCCCTCCTGAAGCCCCTTTTGCTTTTCGCTCGGCGGCCTTTTTCTTCCGAGCTTCGGTTGAAGCTTGACGTTTAGCAGCCACCGTGTCCTTGACATTCTTCCTGCGCTCAGCAGCCTTGTTGTCAATTTCCTTTAGCTTTGTAGCTAACGTGTCTTTAAATGTAGTGGTAGAGTCTACCTTTTTTTCTTCAGCCATGTTTCAAATATATGAATGACTATTTAAAATATTGGAGAGTAATTAGATACTTCGTTAAAGCAAAGTATAAACTCAACACCGCTGACCTAGAGATGCTACTTTTTTTACACTCCGAAGGTTACTTCAGTAAAGACAAGTTTAAGGAGTTCGACCGTCTGCTCAGTTGGGACGTAAATAGGTTCGACCGACTCAAGCGCGACGATTGGGTTGTGGTGTTCCGCAAACATTCCGGAAAACGAAAAGCCCTGTACGGGTTATCGTACAAGGCTAAACGTATGATAGATTCTGTTTACAAGAAGCTCAGCGGAGAGGAGATACCCGTAGGGGCAGAGACCAATCCCTTGTTCGCTCGTAATGTCTCCTACTCCGACAAGCGGTACAAGGAGATGATTGAGAACATGAACAAGGCTACTCGACAATTACAACATCGCTCTCACGAATGATGGTGTAGGGGATGTCTCCTACCATCAGGCTGTGGCCTGCGTGTTTGTCGAAGTAGATGGTGTCTGCTTCCTTGATTCCCTTTACCTCCGTACCTACAGCATTGACCGTAGCCTTTTTGTAGCGGAAGTCTTTGGTGTCCTGAACAGATAGGATAAGCCCTGACTTGCTCTTCATCTCTTCATCGATAGGAGAGATGGCGATGTATTTGCCTATTGGTTTCATTGTGCCTCATATGTTCGTGCCATAGTAATAATAGCGTTGGTACTTAAGATGCTCACTGCTACGGACACTGCGTTCTGCAGGGCTACCCGCGTAACCTTGCACGGGTCGATGACTCCCATCTCGATGAGGTCTCCATACCTCGCGTTCTTCACGTCGAAGCCATGCCCCTCTTTAGTTACTAAGTTCTTCATAGCCGTCTCGTATACATCAGCAAATGAACTACCCGCATTAATAATTATCTGACACACAGGAGAACACAACGCTTCAGATAGAATAGCTGCAGCTACAAGGTCTTCAGATTTTTTATACTCCTCGTTCAAAAGCTTCATCTCAATTTTTTGATGCTCGTTATAAAGAGCGACACCTCCGCCGGGAAGAACGCCCTCCTCAAGAGCGGAGCGCACGGCGCATACAGCATCATCAACCCTATCGTATAGCTCCTTCTGCTCAAGGTCAGTGTTCCCACCTACGCGGATAACTCCTATGCCACCCGTCAAGGAAGCAATACGAGAAAGGATAAAGTCTTTGTCCGCCTTCTTCGTTGCCAACTTCGCCGCATCCTTCAGCTCGCTTACGCGCTTCTTCACAGCATCGGCAGCTTTAAGGTTGTCCTTGATGATGATGGTTTGGTCTTTACCCACGATAACCTTCTTGGCTGAACCGAGGTCAGAAGGTTGGATAAGGCTGAGGTCGTCGCCCGTAGCTTCAGAGAAGTAAGTAGCTCCCAAACTCAAAGCAATGTCTTGCATAAGCTCGTGCTGCTTATAGCCAAAGCTCGGAGGAGGAATAGTGCAAATCTTTACCTTCTGCTTCATCACGTTTGCAGCCAACGTGTTGGTAAGCTGCTGAGAGGTAGGCGCAATGATTAAAAGCTTGCGGTTCTTAGTAGGGTCAACTACATACGTCAGTACCTTCTCGATAGCATGGATGTTATCCATCTCAGCATCCGAAACCAAAACAAGGCAGTCCTCATATACGCACTCGTCCTTCTTGTGGTTGTTGATGAACAACGGAGTAGCATAACCACGCTCTACCTTGATGCCCGTAGTAGTCTCAAATGTAGTGTCGCTCGTCTGACTCTTCTCCACAGTAACCATCCCCGTCTTGCCAACCTTGTTGTAAACGTCAGCGATAATCTTTCCAACCGTATCGTCATTGTTCGCAGAGATAGTCGCTACGTCAAGAAGCATCTTCTTGGTTACAGGACGAGAACGATTCTTCAAAGAATCAACCACCTCGTTGGTAAGGCTCACAAGCGAACGCAGAACCTTCGTCTTGTTGGCATACTTGTTCTCCTCAAACATCTCGACAGCAGCCTTTACCAAACCCTCAGTCAAAACAATAGCAGTCGTCGTGCCATCGCCCGCAGAGGTAGCAGTACGCTCAGCAGCTTCCTTCATCATGCGAACCGCTAAGTTCTCCGTAGGGTCAACTAGGTCAACCGACTTCGCTACAGTAACACCGTCCTTCGTCACAGTAATGCCGTGAGTGTGATGAGGTGATTCGATAAGTACAGTATTGCCGCTAGGCCCAAGCGTACTCTTTACAGCATTGGACAACTTTGTGATTCCACTAATGAGGAGGGTGCGACCATCCTCGCCAAATTTTAAGTCCTTGGGACTGTAGCCTTCGTTCATTGAATTGAATTTAATTGATGTGTCAAATATAAGGCTCCCTATAGAGAGAGAGAGAAAAACTATTTTTTCGTTTTTACTTCCCTATGTACGGAGTTAAGTTAACATTATCGACACTTTAGCTGAGTATCAATAAGTTAGCTTACACTTCACCAACACAAGCAATGTTGAAAAACGACACTAAATGAAAAGAGAGAGGCATCACCCTCTCTCCAATCATCAATCACATTTAATGTCTCTCAAATTAAACGCAATCCTTTCCGCATCTCCTTCCGCATCTCAGCACGTTCGATGCCGTCGGCTATGCAATCTATTTTATACTGCTTCTTCATTTGCTGACGATACATGGCAGCCTCCTGTATGCCCGTCATATGATTCGGTCGATTGTTAATCAGCCGACCATTTTTGATAGTGAGTCCTTCTGCTTTCATACCGCTAACATACGAAAAGTTTTTAGATGTCTGTACTGTTTAGGCTCCCTGCCGTCTGACGCGCGCACCACCTCATCTCGAACCCAAAGTTTCGGTTCGGGGGGGGTGATGTTTTCAGCACCTTCCTCCGGAATTTTTGACCTTTTTCTAAATCGGTAAGCCCCGTCCGGAAACCCGCGCCCACAGCGGGCTACAGCGCGGCCGCTGTATCCGGTGGGGGTTCGAACCCTCACCGAATAAGAGCACCTACCTCCCCTGCTCCCCCTATCCCACAAGGAGAGAGAGGAGTTCAGAGGAACTCCCTAGCCCCACGACCAAAGAAAATGCATCTTACAAAACATCGGGAAAGCCTTGCTACCATTGGGCTGTAGAGCGAGAGAGAAAAGAAAGCGAACTACCCGAAGTGAATTCGTGGCCGGATAGCTTGTGTAATAGACATTAATTACACTATATTTGTGTCAGCAATGCACGAACAAATGACTGCTTGCAAATCTTAAATCTCTCACATCATGTTTAACAACTTAAACGAACTCGAAGTAGCATACTTCACAGCCTTCAACGCAAACGGCACTACGCTTGCAAAGTTCTACACTGCTCAGAAGAGCATCAAGAAATCAGGAGACGCAGTCTTCGAGAAGCGCATCAAGCTATGGCATCAGGTTGACTCGCTGTGGACAGCATTCAACTCCGACGAGGAGAAAGCACGACGAGCGGAAGCAGGCATCACGATGACATCAACTGACTTCTCAAAGAAAGTGCTTGGATATAAAGACAGAAGCATGAAAAACTCCATCCTTCGTGCTGTGAATAGCATCAATGACAACAGCGATTTGATGACAGCCTACAAGCGTGAGATGACTCGTCTCGGCAAGGGACGTTCGCTCAAGGGATTCAATGCCTTTGCGAAGCAGGTTGAAGCGCAGGTCTCCAAGGGAGCTACCACAGATGAAGCGGCAGAAGCTACTGCTGATGCAATTGCTACTGCTGATGCTGTTTCCTGCATCGCTCAACTGCAGTTCTTCGGTCTGCAGAGCGGACGTGTCGCACTCAAGGAGGACGGCACATTCGATTTCACTTCGGTGAACCTACAGCAGGCTGTTGAAGGTGCGAAGAGTTTTTACGAGCTACTTGCGGCAGAAGCAGTGCGACAGCTCAACGAGCAAGCTCCTGCAATCTAAGTGGGGGTTCAAACCCCCACTCAGTTACACTGACGAGACCTGAATGGTCGAAACGCTGTGAAGCGTCTGTAACAAATCTAATCTCTCTCTCATGACTCCTGAAAACCTCTACAGAATCTCAACCGCTATCCTTTGGATTGCATTTATACTCTCTCAGCTATGATTAACTACACAACAGATTCTAACAGCTACCGAGGCACCCTGATGGGCTACCATGGTTCTCCTGCTCCGCAGGACTTCCGCTCCGGTGCATCCGTATCGGATATCGCAGGCTTGCGTCCTGTAGACCGAGCATCCCTCAAGCAGGTCAGCCTGACGGAGATTGGTGCTAAGTACGGCATCGGATTCGAAATCGAGAAGACATCCTTCGCTCGCAATGCGATGAAGGCCATGCCATTGTTCGCAGGGTACGAGCGTGACTCATCCTGTGGGTATGAAGCAGTGACCAACATCCTGCCTTTGCTCCCTGCATCGGAATGGCGCAACAAGGTGTACTCCATGTTCCATCAGGCGGAGCGCATCTTGGATGACCAATGGTCACCATCCAACCAACGCTGTGGTGGCCACATCACCCTATCCTGTGACGGCATGAATGGAGGTGAATTGATGGAGCACATCCGTCCGTACTGCGGCATCCTACTCTCGCTCTATCGCAGACGATTGAAGAACAGCTACTGCTCTCGCAATCCAAACCTGCGCTTGGCGCATGAAGTTGAGAGTGCGCTTGGCGGAATCGCTTCGAAGTACAATGTTGCCAAGGTGATGAGTCATGGGGTTGAGTTCCGCCTTCCATCTCGCGTTCGCTCGGTGAGCGACATGAAGCGCAGGTACGAGCTGATGTACGTCTTGGTTGACTGCGCTCGCCAATCGTTCGAAGGCAATGCACCGACATGGGCGAAGGCGATGTCACGCATCAAGCCAATCGTCTCACTCATGTACCGAGACGAAGCGAAGGAGCAGAAGATTCTATCTCTCGCCAAGGATATGCAGAAGTTCATCAACACCGGCAAGATGGAATTCTCAGTGCTCCCATTCATCGACCCGTATGCAGAGACTGCATCATCCTTCAGGACGCGACGATGCAACCGACTGATTGCGCAGGGTGAGCGAGCTTACTACAGCGAGTCGCGATGGTGAGACCTTTGGGTGGGGGTTCAAACCCCCACCTGCTGTCGGGCGATGTGCATCGCTCCTGATGAGTCCGAAAGGACGAAACAGCAAACCAACAAACGGGTGATGGCCTACCATCGAAACGTCATGAACAATATCGAATCACAAGTCAAGTGGGTTTTCCGAATTGCCATTGCATTCCTCTTCCTTGCCGCGTACCTAACATCAGGCTGTTAATAACTTTTAACATTCATTGTTTGGAATTAGACATTCATTGCACTATATTTGTACTATCAATCACGGAGGAACACTCCTCCACTAAAATCTCTCTCTATCATGCGTAGACAACGCAACCCCCACACGAGCGGTGAGAACCGCAACCATTACACCAAAGGCTATCAGGCCAAGGTGGAGTTTTGGACAGGCCAACTGCTACAGCCTGACGGCAGGTACTCGCACGAGCGAGTCATGCAATCGCTCCTTCACTTCCAATCTAAGCAACAGGAATGGTGCGAGGCAAACGAGACAATGCTCATGGCTAAATTCGAAGATGCCTGTCGTGCAGGACACGGCACGCTGAACGCTCAGGTAGACTTCATGGGCTTCGGTCAGCAGGCCACATTGCACTGCCGTGACATCGTTACAGCACAGCAAAACAAGCGTCAGTCATGAAGCAGTTCGCAGAAGAAGCACTCATCATGGCACTGACTGCGATAGCATTCGTTGCGTTCCTTGCAATGGCCTGCTATCTCCATGACTCTTTAGAGTACATTCCAAACCCTATCAAGTAATCAATCATGCAAACACCAAGCAACACAAGTGTCAAAAAGGAGGACGAGCTATGGGTATTCGCGGCATTCCATTACGGATGGATGATGAAGGACTTCAAATCAGTCAACGTCCGAGAGTTTGCCGAAGAAATCGGTTTGCCCTACGAGCAGGCATTATATGTGTCTGACAACTATGAACGCTTGCTCAAAGAGCACGGTCACCTCTTCTCTTACTAATCTTCAATCAGGTGGGGGTTCAAACCCCCACCATAAATCTCTCTCTCATGAAATTCTACAGAACATTCATGGTCTCGTATCAAGCACCAACAGAACACAAAGGTGCGCGAGTCCGAATCAAAGACCTCTCCGAAGGCACACGTATCTTCATCCCATTCAACTACGAGTTGAACACCATCACAGAGATGGCGAAGGCTCACCTTAAATCAATTGGGATTCCAATCGTGGCTGAGGCACTCACCCACAAATCAGGATGGGACTCTTACCTGCTACTCTCGAACGAGTACGTAAACCTCCTTGAGAAATGATTAAGGCAGGCATCCAATTTCGTACTGCCACATGGCGTGAGTGGTACATAGTCAAGACATTCAAGAATCAACCACACATGGACAACTTCATTGAATACATCTGTCGAACCAAAGGCTACACCTTGGATGAGGTATGGCACTTAAATAAATAATCATGAAGACATACTTCAACGAAGAAGGACAGCATCAAGCTGACTTCGATAGGATGTGGGACGCATACGTACCCGCACAAGGCGAGGCTGACACAGCACACGGAGAAGCCATCCGTATCATCGCGCGATTCTCTTACGACATCTACAACAACGGAGGAGGCAACCTCTTCGAGAATGATGAAGACTACACTTGGAATCCTTACTACTCAGCCATGGCTGACAACCTCACAGAGTTCATGATAGGTTCAGGGTTGGATATCAGGCGAGAGATACGCCATGTAGTAACAGTTGGTATTGACCGACATGGATGGGATGAAGTTGTATCCCGATTCGAACCATTGATGGATGCCGTCATCAGACGCGCACTGCACGAAGAAGAAGTTTCATTATCTAAAAAAGAACACCATGCCTAATATGTCATACTGCCGTTTTGAAAACACGTCCAACGACCTTGAGGATTGCGTAGATGCAATCAACAGCGAGCGATGCTTACGCGATGAAGGACTCGACAAGTACGAGCGAAGAGGGTTACTGAAGATACTAAATCTTGCCAAGCAAATTGTCAAGGAAGAAGAGTACATCCGCAAGCTACTAACTCACGACCATAGACCATGGAACGAACCTCATAGCAATGGGTAGCTGTGCTTGAGAGACTGCACAGCATCCATACGGGGGGTGGTGGGGGTTCAAACCCCCACCATCTTTCTCCCCTAAAAAAAAATATCTCTCATCATTTGGAATTAGACATCTTTTGTACTATCTTTGTACAATCATTAATCATTTAAACACATCTCTCATGTGCGTTATCATTATCAAACAACAGACCGACAAGGTCATAGACCAAACCATACTGCGCTCGTCTGCGCGTATCAACCCACACGGGTTAGGAGTTACATGGCTCGACACATTCAAGACAGAGTACTATAACTCAGCAGACTACGATGTGCTTGAAACCAAGCGACCCTTCATCGCACACTTCCGATACGCTACCATAGGTGGGGTGACTCAGCACAATATGCACCCATTCGTATGCGGTACTCAAGACCACGAGCTACTCATGATGAACGGTACAATCAAAGGATTGGGTGACAAGACAGATTGCGACAGCCGAGTTCTAGCAGGTATGCTCGGAGAACTGCCGCGTGATACATGGAAGGATACATTGGAGGAGCACGAGTGCCGATTCACTACCATCAATACCAAGGCTCGCACCTTTGAGATATACAACGAAGATATGTGGCACACGCATGACGGCATCATGTACTCAAAGCCCAACGTCCTGTTCACCAACACGATTGCGGTATACGGTACGCTCAAGAAGGGACAGGGCAATCACCCACGATTCCTGTCACGAGCAGAGTTCGTAGGTTCAGGTATCACGCAGGACAAGTACCCGCTCTTGATTGACGGACTACCTTACCTGCTACCTGAAAAGGGGACAGGTCACCGAGTAGAGATGCACGTGTTCCGTGTGACGGACGAGATGCTATACGATGTGGACATACTCGAAGGTCATCCACGTTGGTATGTGCGTGAGCAGATACCTGTCCATGTGGGTAGCGAGACGCACATGGCTTGGACATACTTCAACCCCAAGCACCGACAGCCATCTGATGAGATGCACTACACGTTCCCTGCGCCCTCACCATGGGACGCTGATATGGCTGAAGACGATGAGCTTCTGCCCCTTGAATATGGCAACGCATACTACTGCCTTAATTGCTTCAACGCGGTAGAGAAAGATAACTCAGCCTTTGATACATACACCTGCAAGACTTGCAGTGAGAGCTTTGATGAAGCAGAACTAAACCAATACAAATTATTCTAATGGACAAGAATAGAATACCCGACTGCCTTAATTGGATGACCGATGACATGGTAGGTGCAGGAGCACCTGCCGATGCAGGTGAAGCCAAGTTAAACGAATGGCTCTATGAGTTCTTTGACGAGTACGAATCAGGAATCATGGAGTACATACAAAACGCCATGCAAGAGTTCGTGCAATCAAAAGAACCTGTAGAGTACGGAGAAGATGAGCGAGGATGCGACAAGTACCATCAACAAAAAGATGACGCGCTATGAGTGACAACATAACACCACTGAGTAAAGAGATAGCTCAGGTCATAATGAATCGGATTGTCCTTAAACGCATAACACCATCAGGCGTTGATGACTACAAGGATATAATGAGTGAGATAGAATCAGCGGTAAGCGAGATGCTAGTACAAATAGATAACCACTTTTGCGATGAACAGTAAAGAGATACAAGGCTTGATTGAATACGTAGAGAATCCTGACAACAGGATGCAAGGCGGATACCACGTAACAGACGTGGAGATGTTAAACATAGTGATGAATAAACTTAAAAGATTAGCAAAAAATATAGAGCAATGAATCACACATTTAAAAACAACGGTCTGATTGCAGACTTTATGGGGAAGCCCCGACACCAAGAGTACAAGACCTTCTTCAGGGTAGAGAACGAGGACGGCTCTGTAGGTATGGTACACGCTGAAGACTTCAAGTATCACACCTCGTGGGATTGGCTGATGCCTGTGGTACAAAAGATAAGCAACATGAAAGAGGTGGAGGTTGAGTTCACTATAGGTGACAGGTTTGTTTGGGTGACTGCTGAATTCGGGGACAGCGTGTTCTTTAGCGGTAATAACCCTGAAGACAAGAAAGAACCAATGATATCAAAAGTTTATCGTGGGGTTGTGAGTTACATAGAAAAAACATCAGAGCAATGAACAAAAAGACATACCCATTCAGTGAAGGAGACGAGTACTACTCAGTGGTCACCCGCGATGACGGACGAACAGAACTAATTTGGTCTATATGGGATGACGTCAGCGAAGAGATGCATGACAAAAATCCTCAGCAACTTTACTACACCACCAACCACGCACTTGAATTGGCTCGCATCAAGCCATGCTCAATTATTCTTTATTAAACTATATTTACACCATGGCTGTACTAATTAAATCAGATGGTAGTCAGCACGACTACCCAAACTACACCACCCTCGAAGGCAAGCAAGCCGCTGTCGGTGGATACATTGAACCCGTATACCTTGACAACAAGGTGTTACTCGTGAATGAAGAAGGTCTCATTCATCAGCTACCCGTTAACGAAACCGCTTCCGCGATGGCACAGCAGATACTTGTTGGTGACATCCTTCTCCTGACGAGGGAAGAGTGGAACGAAAACAATTGATATGAAAGAATTTTTTAAAGGGGCGTTGGTCAACGCCAAGTATTACGGCGACACTGAAGCCCGCATCGCAGAGCTGAAGAAGCTCCAAGGAAAAGAAAAGTATAATGTATCAGACCTATCCAAGTTTGGTAAGCTTATGCCACGCGAAAAGTTTGAGGAACAGTACCCGTTCCTGTGCGACAACCTACACAAAGATTGCACAGACGTGTGGATGTATCTTCAGAACTATTTCGTGCAAGCACTGAACACTGGAAGGTTCTACAACAATCAGTTCACGAAACGCGGAAAGACAGAGAAGGATATCAAAAAGATAGAAGAATATATCTTTGAGAAGATAGAAAAAATGTCTAAAGAATCCTTGGTTTCTGTCTAATAGTTTCGTATCTTTACATCATCATTAATCATTCTCTCTCATGTCTAAAATTAAACAGACCCTTGGCGAAAGCCAACACGATGACACGTTCCTTGATGACACCTTCCGTGTTCAACAACGAACGATTGTACCCACACCCTACATCATAGGTGCTATTCGTCAAATCTTTGACGACCAACTATTTGCTATCCAAATGGAGCAAGCCAAATCTAAATCTAATGAAACGAAACATCTTTGAGCAATATGTATCAGCAGTAAGCCAACGCTTCGACGTTCCCAAGGAGGAACTGTTCAGCAAGAAGAAGCATCGACACTTGGTTGATGCAAGACATATGCTGTACTACCTGTGTGCCAAGCGACCAATGAACATCAGCTACATTCAGATGTACATGGCCGACAGCGGATACGATATCTGTCATTCATCCATCATCCATGGAATCAAGAAGGTCACCCAACAGGTAGAGGCAGACCAAGATTATCAGTCATTGATTTCTGATATCAACAATCATCTTTCATCATAACGGGGGTTTAAACCCTCACTTAAATTCAACGCAATGGAAAAGAAACAATCAGTGTTTCATACTTTGTCGGCTCTCAATGTCAAGGACAAGGTTCGTAAGAAGAACAACCTGAGCTACGTCTCATGGTCAGATGCTTGGGCTATGCTCAAGAAGCTTTACCCCACCGCACAGCGCACCATCTATGAGCATGAGCATACAGGGTTCTGCTACTTTACCGACGGCAATACCGGATGGGTAAAGGTGGGCATCACAGTGGAGAACATAGAGCACATTGATATGCTACCCATCATGAACTTCCGCAACCAAAGCATCACAGTGGATAATATCACGTCGATGGATGTGAACAAAGCAATCCAACGTGCGACAGTGAAGGCCATAGCTATGCACGGTCTTGGACTCGCCGTCTATCAGGGCGAAGACTTGGAGGACGTAGCTCCGCCCGCACCAAAGCCCAAGCCAAAGGCAGAGGGTAAGGAGAAGCTCACCACCAAGGGTGACAAGTGGGTAGCTGCTGTCAACTACTTCACCAAGAATGCGCAGACAGATATCGCAGAGCTGTTCAAGTTCGTGGAGAAAAGCTACGACCTGCCACCACGTGTGAAGGCCAAGCTCAAGGAGGTACACGCTCAAGCTCAGACCAATGGTTGATATCATTGAGCAACTCAGAGACGACTCAAACTACTACGGCAAGGTAGGTAGGCAGTATCTATCCAACTCGGACATAGGTACTTTGCTTACTAACCCCGCAGAGTTTGGTGTCAAGCGCGAAGACAATGTGAACTTTGCCAAGGGCAGGTTATTCCATCAGTCAATCCTTGAGCCGGACAAAGCACGTGACTTCTTGCACATCGATGTAAGCACACGCACTACGAAAGCATACAAGGAGTTCATCGCTGAGAACAACGTCCCTTTCTGCTTGCTGACCAAGGAGGTCAACGAGATACTTGATTCAGTAGAGAAGATGATGTCCAACTTCACATTCTTCTCAATGATATTCAAGCAGGGTGCAACATATGAACAGCCTGCTGTTGGAGAAATCATGGGGCGTATGTGGAAGGGCAAGGCAGACATCGTTACTGACGATGCCGTGTATGACCTGAAGACAACGGGTGACATCAACAGCTTTGCTCGGTCAGCTAAGAGGTACAACTACGACAGTCAAGCCTACATCTACGAACAGTTATTCGGAAAGCGTATGCAGTTCTTAGTGATAGACAAGACGACCGGATGCCTTGGTCACTACACCGTATCAGATGAGTTCGTTCTCGATGGTGCGCGGAAAGTATCCAAAGCCATTGAGGTTTACGATAAGTATTTCTCTGCTGATGCACCGGATGATATCAGTTCATTCTACATAACTGATGTTCTTTAAAAGAAAAACCTTGCGGATAGAAGTTCCAACTGTCCGCGACACTTCACAAGCCAAGCAAGACTTGATTGATGCAGTGGCAATTTTTTTGGAGCATGAAATAAAAGTTACTTGCAAATGTCAAATGACAAAAAAAAAGAACCCGCCATTTGGGTGGACGGTCTTCGAATCTTTGAGGTCAAGGAAGGCCAAGGCCGCTCTTGGGGAATCGGAGACATCGTGATAGACCCTGATGTGTTCATCGCTTGGTTACACAAACAACCACGTAGGGAGGATGGTGCCGTCCGGATTGCCGTGAACCTGAGCGACCGCACAGGGAATTGGTATACCCAACTCGACACCTTCGTCCCGAAGAAGAAACAGGAGGAAGCTCCCGCACCTCAACCCGCTCCCCCGGTTGAGGCAGAGGAAGAGGACACTCCCTTCTAATGCAGGGGGGTGGGGGTTCAAACCCTCACCCCCTTTGTGTTAATTATCAACGTCCCTATTGTTCTTTTATATTTTATTCTATCTTTACTTTCCTTCCCTTACGTGAAAGAAAAGATAACATTTTCAACATCACAACTGAAAATCAATTAGTTACCTCCTCCAATTCAACACCATCTCGACATGACCTCGACACAGAAGAACACAACTATCTTCAAAAACATCCACGATACAGAGACAGCCTACTACATTACGACTAAGAAAGCTCTTGACCGAATCAAAGACGGCACATCCAAGCCCTTGATTCAAAAGATTCGTGACCGCAACATCAGCAAGGCGGAGAGACAAGAGCTGAAGAAGCAACTGCCTGCCATCTGCTTCAGTGGAATCTTCGTTCGGCGTAAGGATGATAGCCTGCAGGAACACAGCGGTATCATCTGCTTAGACTTCGACGACTACGAAAAAAGAAAAGATTTGATGGCCGAGAAAGAACGGCTATCCAAGGACAGGTATGTTTACTCTGTCTTTGAATCACCATCAGGTCTCGGCCTGAAAGCATTGGTGCGTATCCCGCCCATCCCTGAGCGACACGTACAGTATTTCAATGCGCTTGATAAATACTTCAGTAGCCCACACTTCGATAAATCAAGTAAGAATGTTGGGCGTGTATGCTATGAATCATACGACCCCACCATCCACATCAATTCTGAATCAGAGGTATGGACTCGCATCGAAGAGCCGGAGTACCTAGAGGTGGTGGCGCATCGTGACCCACCGACCATACCAATAACAGACGAGACAAAGATTGTAGACATCCTCATTAAGTGGTGGATAAAGAAGTACCCAATGGTGGAAGGGCAACGCAACCACAACACCTTCGTACTTGCCATGGCCTTCAATGATTATGGTATCAACAAAAGCTTAGCATCCCACGTGCTACGTCAGTACGCATCATCTGATTTCACGCAGGAAGAGATTACTCGCACGATTGATTCAGCGTACAGCCACACCGAGAACTTCAACACGAAGTATTATGAGGATGATGGGCACATCAATCAAGTCAAGACCTTGCTCAAAAGCGGAGTGTCAAAAAAAGAAATCCGCTCTCAACTAAAAGAAACCTGCAATCTTGAGAGCGATGTAATAGATGCAGTGCTGAGCCGACTCGAAGAAGAGAATGAGCAGGTATCCTTTTGGACGAAGTCAGAGAAGGGTGTAATCAAGATAGACCACCTTGAGTTCAAGAACTTCTTGGAAGAGCATGGCTTCTACAAGTATTGTCCCGAAGCAAGCAAGAACTATGTGTTCGTCAAGGTGACCAACAACCTGATTGACCATACGTCAGAGAAAGAGATTAAGGATTTCATTCTGTCGTACCTGCTTACCATCGACGACCGCACCATCTATAACTTCTTCGCTGACTCAGTGCGATTCTTTCGCGAGGAGTTCTTAACCCTGCTTGCAACGATAGACATCTACTTCATCAAGGATACCAAGGATGCATCCTACCTGTACTACCTGAACTGCGCAGTTAAGATTGCGACCGATGGCATCAGCATCATAGACTACATCGACCTTGGTGGATACGTATGGAAGGAGCACGTCATCAACCGCAACTTCTTGGAGTGTGAGTACGAGGGCTGTGACTTCTCTATGTTCATCGGCAACGTGTGCAACAATAACGAGAGCAGGAAAGAAACCATGGAGAGTACCATCGGTTACCTAATGCATGGATACAAGAACCTGAGCTACTGCCCTGCCGTCATCCTCAATGACGAGGTCATCTCTGATAACCCTGAAGGGGGGACAGGCAAGGGATTAATCATGAACGCTTTGTCGCATATGAAGAAGCTCGTCGTTATCGATGGCAAGGCGTTTGCCTTTGAGCGTTCCTTCCCGTATCAGTTGGTGTCTGCTGACACACAGATTCTCTGCTTCGATGACGTAAAGAAAAGCTTTGACTTCGAGCGATTGTTCAGCGTGGTTACCGAAGGCTTGACCCTTGAGAAGAAGAACAAGGATGCTATCAAGATTCCCTTTGACAAGTCTCCGAAGATTGCCATCACAACTAACTACGCTATCAAGGGTGCAGGCAATAGCTTCGCCCGAAGGAAGTGGGAGCTTGAGCTACATCAGCACTACAACAAAAGCAACACCCCGGTGATGGAGTTTGGTAAACACTTCTTTGCTGATTGGGATGACGAGGATTGGTGCAGGTTTGACAACTACATGATTCACTGCCTTATCAAATACTTGGACAAGGGATTGGTTAAGAGCGCATTCATCAACCTCGGTATACGTCAGCTCTCTGCGGCTACATCACATGACTTCATCGAGTGGTGCGGACTCATCAACAACCAACAACCCAACAGGCTGTTAGCTCTGCATGAGAAGAACCACATGAACGACATCTATGTGGACTTCATCACTGAGTATCCTGACTATGCGCCCAAGGCAAAGATGACTATCTCTCGTCAGATGTTTCACCGATGGCTTGTGAGTTACGCTATGTACAAGCATGGCGTAGAGCCGGAGACAGGAAGAGATGCACGAGGTAAGTGGATGCGTATGCGACACAAGCATGAGCTTGAGGTACAAACATCCTTCCCGGTATGAGTGATATCATAGAGCGGATACCCGGATACACCGACGACATGATGCTCAATTGGTGTACGCTACTGCACCGCGTAGTCTCAGCAACAAAGACTGTGACTGTGGGCAGAGGAAGAAACGTAGAACGTATAGCTGTGCCGAAACACAACACCCACCCTGATGTGGTGGAGAGAATAAAGCGCAGCTTAGAATACTATCGTAATCAGGCAACCATGACATTTCAATTTAGAGACTATCAAGAAGACATAATAAATCGAGCTGACCAAATCCTATCCGAACACGGCTTTGTTTATTTAGGGATGCAGGTCAGGACAGGCAAGACATTGACAAGCCTTGGCATCGCAGAGAAACGAGCTACTCAACATCGCGATGTTAACAACGTGCTGTTCCTCACAAAGAAGAAGGCCATCACAAGTATCACGGAAGACTCCAAGCTACTGTGTCCATCCTATGCTTTGTTCATCATCAACTACGAGAGTATGCACAAGCTTCCCGACATCTCATGGGACTTGATTGTGATGGACGAGGCGCACAGCATGGGTGCATTCCCTAAACCAAGCAACCGTGCGAAGAAGGTGAAGGAACTGATTACAAAGTGTAAGCCATTTGTCATCCTTATGTCAGGAACCCCCACCCCTGAATCGTACAGTCAGATGTACCATCAGGTGTATGGCATTCCCAACAATCCATTCGCTAAGCACAAAAGCTTTTACCGTTGGTCAGATGATTACGTGATGGTCACGCAGAAGATTATTAACGGCAGGCCACGCAACAACTATCACAACGGACGAGACCGTATCCTAAAGGAGATGGAACCATACACCATCAACTACACACAGAAAGAAGCAGGCTTTAAGGTGGACACAAGGGAGCACATCATCAAGGTAAAGATGTCTGACAAGACGTATGATTTATGTAAGCGACTGAAGAAAGACTTGGTTATCCAAGGAAAGAAAGAAATTATCCTAGCTGACACACCCGTCAAGCTTATGCAGAAACTCCATCAGATGTTCTCAGGCACAGTGAAGTTCGAGAGCGGAAAATATATGGTGATGGACGATACCAAGGCTGTGTTTATTCATGACAACTTTGGAGATAAGAAGATAGGCATCTTCTATAAGTTCGTAGCAGAACTCGATGCCTTGAAGAGTGTGTATGGTGATGGGCTTACCACAGATTTGGATGAGTTCAATAGCACCGACAAGAGCATAGCCCTTCAGATAGTCAGTGGGCGCGAGGGTATATCCCTACGTCAGGCTGAGGCATTGGTGTACTACAACATAGACTTCAGCGCAACAAGCTATTGGCAGTCACGCGATAGGATGACCACAAAGGAAAGGCTAACGAGCGATGTCTATTGGCTGTTCTCTGAGAACGGAATAGAATCTAAAATCTATAAGGCCGTCAAAGACAAGAAGGCATACACCGTTAATCACTTTAAACAAGACGCGGATACTTTGTAAATTGTCAGCAAATGACGGAGCAACAAATTCAATCCAAGCGAATCAAACAGTTAGAAGCAGAAGGGTACTACGTCCTGAAGCTTATGCAAACAAACAAGAACGGAATCCCTGATGTGATTGCGATTCCTCCTAATTGCGGTGTGCTGTTCAGCGAAATAAAGACACCCAAGGGTAGGCTATCCAAGCTACAGGAGTACCGACTAAAAGAACTAAAGGCCCATGGCTTACGAACAGAAGTATACCGAGGATGAGAAACCATACGAGCTTGATGAAGAGTTCGTAATGCAACTGCGTAGCATCTCTCGCAAGCAACTCGTGCGGGTATTGAATCTTCTCCACGACAACGCCGAGTATTTTACAGGCAAGATGGATGATTACATGGAGATAGGTGGAGTCCTCAAAGGAAAGGAACCATTCTATTTCAAGGTCGGCTACGTGTACTACTATTCAACACTGCCTGTGTTGGTACAATTTGAGGAGATATCCTCAGATGATTACTTGGATTTTATTTTAGCTGACTCTTATCTAATCGACTTTAATTGAATGAAGAACTTATTGACTGAAGAACTGCAAGGGTTGATTGCCCTTGTAAACGAGACCTGTGACTGTGATATCTTGGCAGGTGGTCGTAAAAGAAAGGACGTAGATGGGCGAATGATTTTCGCGCAGGTGTTGTGGATAAAGGGGATGACCAAGTCCGACATCGGTCGCATCCTAAACAAAGACCACGCTAGTGTGGTATACTACATCCGCAAGGTAGAATCATACATGAAGCACGATGCCATCCTTCGCCAACGCTACTCGTTTGTTCTTGATTCCTTCCTTCCCCCTGCTACACGCCACAACAAATACAACTACAGCAGATTTGATTTGCTTCAGGAGGTGATGCGATTGGAGGAAGAGTTGGTGAAACAAAAAGAAAAGACTGAGGCCATGTCGGATATTGCTCGTCGCAACTACCGTGAAGACGCCCGGCTCTCAGGCATCTACAAAATAATTAAAGACCGGATTCCCCTTGGGTTGGAGCATGAGGTAGAGCGCAAGCTTATTCATATTCTCAACGTAGGAGAGGAAGGATTAACACCAAGACGACCATGATGAGATGTCCACAATGCAACACCCAACTTCATTGGCAATCTGACTTTGACTATGATGATATGGGACACGAAGGAGAGGGAGTATGCGGGACTTACACCTGTCCTGAACCCAAGTGTATCATAGAGGATGTTCATATTTACATGAACGGATAGCGGGGGTTTAAACCCCCTGTTCTATATTTGCGATACAATCATGACATCATCTGTATCATGGTAACTGATTAAGAGATGGGAGAATCCCCGGCAATATGTCCGGGGATTTTCTTTTACCGCTTAGGTTGTCTCTTGAACTTCCTTCTATCTTCTCGCTCCTTCTGCCTGCGCTTGCGTTCCTTTTGAGCCTCTGTTTCTCGTGACTCTCTTCGTTCCTTGTCGCGCTCCTTCTTGTCTCGGATTCGCTTTCCGTATTCGCTCAGCTCTCCCTCAGTAAACTTTCTTGGTCGGTACGAAGGAGTAACACCAATGGCATCATAGAAAGATTCCATGTCCTCCACTGCAGCGTTAGGATTTTCTGACTTCTCTGCAATGAAGTTCAGCATCCCGGCGAACGTATCTACGTTTGCTCGCAGCGCATAGTCTGCAATCGTTAGACCTGCAGCTATCATACGGTCTTCATCAGTCTTTACCTTACGGAACCGACGACTCACCTGAGACAGTGGATTCACAGCTCCTATATCGTCACCGACCCTAACCTTCTCTCCCCTCATCCATTTGTCAATGGCGTTCTCTGCTGTGCCACCGAGGATAGGAATAAAGCTGAGCAGGTTTATCCCTGCTGATGCCATAAGAATCTTACGGTACGCCTCGCGCTTGTCTTCGTCATCTCCTGCCCATAGCTTTCCGAAGTTAGAAGCACCAACAAACAAAGCGTTGGCAAGACCGTAGTTGACGTAGAACTTACGGACATCCTTCATTGATGGAGCTTTACCCTTACCTATGGCTCGCGCAATATTCAACCCTGATTGGCTCACGTTGTTAATCATCAAGAGCGATGCACTACCAAACATGGTGAACAAACGAGTGTAGGCATTGGCGTTCTGCTGAATGATGCTACGCTCCGTTGCCCTACGGCTCTGCTGTGTTTCGTTGTAGTCCTCAAACTTTTGGATGGCTTGCTCAGGTGCCATCCCATTGATGACATCCCTTCTAAAGTTTGCCATGTATCCCAACACACCCATGATATCACCAATGATAGTTGGAGCAGCAGAGGCTCGCGCGTAGAGACGTGCGCCTCTTCCGAAGAAACTACCGCGTTGATTTATGCGACCACCGGTAGGAACACCTCCCTCAAGGCCAATGACATCACCCTTCATGCCCATCTTAAGACGGTACTTGAACTGAGGAGACATCTCTCGTGCGATGCGCATATACTTACGAGGCTGTGCCATGACAGCAGCGAAGTCTGCCGTCCACAACAGCAAGTCTAAGCCGGGCATCCGCTTCCCGCTTTTCAAGTAGGTATAATCCGGGAACGCTTGAATGGCAGAGGTAGCCTGCTTCAATATCTGAACGGCCTTGAATGCGAGAGCTACCCCGGTGTATGCCGTTTGCATCCAACTCAGCGCACGGTTATCGTACATAGCCTGCTTAGCTGAATCGGGGTTGATGGCTTGGTTGATGGACTGTCGTACTGCCCCGGTCATCCGAAGCATATCCATTACGTTTAGGACGGACTCGTTGTTTATGATGGAGTTCAACGTGCGCGTATCTGCAGCGTAAGCCTTGAACCTTTCCATCGAACGGTAGTGGTCATTCAAGGCGGCTGTAAAGGTCGCGCCCTTCAAATCAATCTCACTGTCCGTATCGCTACGTTCTTTCAAGCCCGAAGCAAACTCAGCATCGAAGATTGCATTGAAGTCTCCATCTGCCAACAGGTCGGCATCTACCTTAGCGATAGTTCGTGTCGGGAAGTAGTTAGATATGTAGTTTAGGTTCACATCGTTTACCTCTCGGTACACGTTGTTCACGCTCTCGTAGTATTCGTTGCTCAGGTAATCAACCGTTGCATCAGCAAAGCCCATCAGCTCAGTACCCAAGTAGTTCTCTATCTCTGCAGCAAACGCAGGGTCATCGAAGTCCATGCCCATTCGACGAAGCTTGTCTCGCTGAACAGGATTCTTAGATAGAGAGTAGAGCCGTAGGATTTGGTCTTTGTCAAACGCTTCCGTGCTTCTTCGCTTGGGGTTATCAATTGGATTGTAATCAATCGTAAGAGTTGGAGAGCTGTACAGTTCACGTGATAACGCCTCGTAGCTTTCAAACCCAAACTCTTGAGCCAAAGCATCCATCTTGTTTTCAGTCTGCTCAAAGAATCCCTTGAGGTAACGGGTCTCCGCCTTGTTCAGACGGTCGTATACCTGTCGCTTCATCTCCGGCCCCAATGTATTCATGAAGGTTCCGAGGTGCTTCAAGCTATTGATGACAGATAAAAGTATTTCTTTAGTGTCGCTTACCTTGAATCGAGTTAAGAACTCCTTGGATGCAAGCACCATCCCCCTCGTCCTCTCAGACAATCCTTTGCCCTTACCTGAACGCCACAGCCTACCCATCTCGTCCATCTTACGACGGCGGTCGTTTCGATTCATCGGAGTGCCATCCTCGTTGAAGAGGTCAGGGAACATATCCTTGAGCTGAGCACTGATGGTCTCGTTGATTTCAGAGTTGGCCTCAGCACGAGCGGCACGAGTAGCAGCGAGGATAGTTCGCTCAGCCAACTGTCCTTCCTTGTACTCCTTCACCAACTGAGCCACCTCCTCCAATGGCATATTGGAAATGTCCGCAAAGTTCTGTAGTGCCAAAGCCTGCAATACCACGCGGCGTTCCTTGGTAGTCAGCCCATCAAAGCCTTGCTCTATATACTTAGCCAAAGCATTGACAGACTCTTCGGTCTCAAGCTTAGCGTTCAAAGCATCGAGCGCAGCCTGTCGCTTGATGGGGTCAGCGATAGTAGCTGCATCCAAAACTCGCTTTAGTTCAGCAGCAAACGCTTGAGCATCAGCACCCAACCGCCCACGTCGTGCCTTCTTACCTGTGCCCGCAGAAGACTTACCCTTCTTGGAATCCTTGGTTACCTCGTTCATCAACTGCTTGATGAGCTGCTTCTTAATCTTCTCGTTCTGAATCTCTACCTGACCCAACACATATTCCATGTCGGCAAGCAGGCTTGATTCCGTAGCCTTAGCCACTCGGTTAACGAGACGGTTTATCTGAGCTTGGCTATAGATACCTGACTTCGGCATATTGGCTCGGATGAACTGAGACAAAGCTCGCTTCGCTTCCTGCAAACTTTGGGCACCCTTCCTACGCTGACGGATGTTGTTACGCAATGCAGATATCTCCTGCGTAATGTTTCGGTTAGCAGAGATTTGTAGGCTACGGTCAAGAGCAGAAGCAAGTTCCTCCTGTACCTGTGCGCTTTGGGATTGGTAAACAGGGTTAGCTCGCAAAGCTTCGAGAGCTTTGGCTCGTACCTGCCCACGTGTGGGGTTGCTGCGTGAGTTAGCGAATCGCTTGACCTCGTTCCTTACGTCCTCAAAGATGCGCTTGCCTACGCTCATGCCGCCCTCTACGTTTCCAAACTCAGATGGCACCTGAGTAAGTAGGTCATAGTATTCGGCGAGGGCTTCGTTTACTTCCTTGGCTTGATACCCACGGTCAGTCAGCAGCTTCTTTATGGAAGCGTCAGAGTATCCCTTTTCTCTACCCACGCGGATAACATCACGCATAGACATCGAAGCGTTGTCGGTGCCTGTCATGAACTGCATGGTCTCAGACAAACCAACCTGTTCTGCTTCAGCGAACAGCTCGTTCTCTGAAAGCAGGTCAACCACTACCGCCTGAGTAAACTCATCAAGGGTCATGTCCTGAAGCTGCTCAGATGTAATGTCAGAGATACCCGTAAGCTCCTTGATAAAGTTGAACAGGTCTTGCAACCACGCCTTGAAGTTTCGCTTCTGTGCTGCCGATGTGAATGATTCACCCTTGTTTCCGATAGCAATGGCTAACGCTTCTTCGCGTGTGTACGCATCTATCTCTGCCTCGGTAGCTCCGTTCTCACGCATCGCCTTGATGACACGCTTGTAGTTACGGCTGTTCCTTACCTGCTCCATGTATGGGCTGTCCTCGACAAGCTCCATACCACGCTGATACGCTTCAGGGTTTAGCTCCTTTGCCGTGTTCAACCATATGTGACCGAACTCGTGGATAGGAGTATTGTAGTTCTCAAGCGCAGGATTCAGGTAAACCTTTCCGTCAACCACCACACCGTAAACCTTTTGGTCTTTGGTTGTAAGGGCATTGGCATTGGCATCAGCCATCAACGTATCGAACTGCTCTTGGTTGGTGACTACCTCTACCGATGGGAACGCAGCACTGAGACGATTAACGAACTGCTCGTACTGCGTAGCCACCGGAGCCGCTGTGGTAGACGGAGTCCCTGCCGTCATCATAGCTGAGCGCATAGCCTGAGCCTTGGCTTCAGATGCAACTATAGGTCGTCCTGCTTGGAAGCTATCTATCTTGCCATAGTTACGCCGGACAAATCCCTCCACATCCTTCACCTCAGTAAACACTTCTGTTCCGGCAATGGGTAGCCCTCGGTTGTTGTACAGCTCAACCCTCGTAGTGCCGTCGGGCATCTTCTGAGTCCGTACATCTAACTTCTTTCCATCCTTATCTGTGACCTTGTATTGGTCACGCTGCATGGTTTGTTGAGCAACCTTAGAGTCAATCATAGCCAATGCCTCCGGGGTCACGTTCCAAAACGGTACCGTATCCTCCAACAATGCTACTGCACGTCCTCGGATATAAAAATCATAGTTGGTGTGTCGTGGAACCCCTTCCGCCTCCTGTTGCTCAGGAGTCATCAGGAAGTCGCGGTAGTTCTTACCGTTCTTTCCGAGGCTTTCCTCCGTCACCTTATTGCCCTCAGCATCCGTTACCTCAAGCACCATGGTCAACGCACCCATAGGTAGGTCGTTTGTGAACTGCTCGATGTTAGCCTTACGGATATTCTCCATGGTGGCTCCGATTTCTTTCAATGAAATGTGGATGTCCACCTTGCTCTTCACTTGGTCAGTGGGGAACAGGTTGCGCAGGATGTCCGCTCGCAGGTCGGTGCTAAGCTTTTCAAGGTTGGTAATAAACTCCTCCATCGTCTGCACGTCTGTGGCATCTTGGACTTGTTTATTCTTAGCAGCACTACCGTACTTACGACCACGCAGATACTTCAGTGATTCGTCAAAGAGTTGCTGACTATTCTCCTGCTGCTGAATCAGCTCCATGGCGTAGCGCATGGTAACTATGTTTGAGTCAAGCGCGCTTGGCTTCATGTTGTACACCAAGGTATAGTTACCCTTGGCTGCGCCTATGATTATCTTCTTAGCTGAAGCCTCGTCAATCGATGCCCATGCTGCCTTACCGAAGACACCCTCCTGCAGTGGGAAGAACGGGCCACCCATACGCTGAGAGTCAACCTTGAGTTGGTCAGCCATAGCAAGGTTGATGTCTTGTCCCACCAACTCTGACAGTGGCATACGCGCTATCTTAGCGACAAGCTCTTGGTTCTCAGTAACCAAGATTGGAACCGTCGCCATGGTCGGTGCTTCTACATCAAAATCATTTTCGGCAAGCTCAGGACTCACCTCGTTCATCAGGTCGATAGCCTGCTGCACCTCCTCCGAGGTAGCGAGAGAACCATCAGTAGTTGCCTCAAGCATGAACTGACGAGTCGGCGAGGTAGCTTGGTCATACTTAAGAACCCTTGTTGGCGTAGTGTATCCTGCAGGCACCTTCTGACGTCCTATAGCACCCCCGGCTGCGCTCGGCAAAGTCTCAATAACATACTTGTTCTTTTCTGCAAGAGCTTCTTTAATCAACGCCTTCTGAGCGCGGTCAAGCGGAGTGGCAGAGATAAACGTGGTGGCGATATATCCGGGACGGTTACCCGTATCTAGCACTGAACCCTCTTCATACAGGGTGTAGTAATAGACACCATCCACCTGCTTTTCTTTGAAGGTGGTTTTTTGCTCTCTTCCACGTTGTATGTCAAGGGCCATGGGGTCAAAATTTGCATCAACCCCCGGTGGCATTACCTTGGTGCCCGTCATGGTGAATGCTTCTAAACCATTTCGATTGCCAAACACTGCAAACCTTCCGGCTCGAATAGGAGCCATCATTCGTTCCTTATCAGCGGAGGCTCGCTCTTCAGGGCTGCGCCTAGTCTCTTGCTCTTGCATTGCCGCAAGGCGACGAGCTTTACCTGCAGACCATTTATTGATAGCTCGACCATAAGCTTCTTGTGATGCAAAGTCTGACTCTTGCAACGGGAACTGCTCTGCTTGTATCTCTTCAACTGTATTCCCTTCTTGTCTAGATGCCAAAAGCTCCGCCTCAATTTCCGTGTTTGTCTGCTCAGGGGCGGGGGTTTGAACCCCCGCTTCAGCGGTTGCTGTGGTTTCGTCCACTGCTACCTCCGCCGCAGGCTGTGTTTCTTCTACCGTAGCTTCAGCCGCTTCGCTCTCGGCTAACACCACCTTGTCAACACGTCGTTGCAATGCAATCTGTTCCGATGTGGACAGCCCACGCTTATCCGCTGCTTTCGTTGCCTTGGTCAGCGCACGACCTACTGCGGCGAGCTTAGCTCTTTCAGAACGGGTACGGTTAGAAGGCTCCTTCTCCTCAATAGCTTCAATCTCTGCACTCCGCATACGACGTAGCCACTTAAAGTATAGCTCTGCGAGCGGGTCAGTCAGGGCTATCTCCTCCTGAGTAGCCGTCTCCTCTACCACGGCAGGTGCTGTTTCCTCTACTACCTCAGCTTCCGGGGTAGGGCTAATGCTTTCTACATCTACGCCCGCCAACGTAGCTATACGCTGTAGCTGTTCGGGCGTAGCAGGCGTTCGCCCATCAGGACGGAAAAATTTTGGAAGCGGCTTCCCTTGCTTGACGTTTCGGGAAGCTAAGAAAATCTTACGCTCTTCCTGAATAGCTTCTATCTCAGCAGCTTCCTGCTCTTTTAATGTTTCGAGCGCAGCCGTTTTAGCAGGAGAATCTACGCGCCTTTTAATTTTTGCTCGCTCTCTTTTGTATTTGCCCTTGGCTTCCGATACTTCCCTTTCTCGTGCGTTGATGTTAAGGGTCATAATATCTACGTCCATCTCACCTTCCGCGACAGGCTCAGGAGCTACCTCCTCAACGGCTGCCTCTTCTACTGCCTCAACAGGTGGAGCAAACAACCCTTCATCAACGGCAAGCTCCTCGGAAAGAGCATCGGCCTCTGCCGCCACGTCCTGCTCCTGAGAAGAGAGTACCTCTTGTTGGAACTTGGTAAGCTTCTTACCTGCGGTTTGTCGAGCTTCAATACCTGCGACGATACCATCAAGGCGGGCAGGGTCAATGGTTCCGTTTCTAAACGCAGTTACGTCCGACCGAACGGGTCGGTCGATTACTTCTACTTGCGCTTCTTCTTCAACCGTCGCTTCTGCAGCTTCGTCTTGGGCTTCAATCGGTTGGGTAGTTTCCCCTGATTCGGGTACTCCTTCTCCCACTTCTGCGCTATCTCCGGATGGTTCGCGTGTAGGAACTTCCTCTGTGCTTGGCTCTTGAATGGCATCTTCTTCTACTACTGTGGTTTGAATGTCCGTGTTGGCATCCGCTGCGGCCTCTGCCACGGTCGGCTCAGCATTTATCTTTTCAACAAGAAGTGCTGATGTCTCAGGGTCATTCTTTACCTGTGAATTTCTTTGGAGTCGTCGCAGTGCGAGCGGGCCTGCGCTCTCAACATACGAAACAAATTCCTCCTTTGTCATGTACTGCTTGCCCACCCTGTAGGAAGCTACACCCTGACGGCTAAAGCCTACAATATTCAGGGCATCGAGATTGATAGGGGCTTCGGGTATCTTTCCTGTCTCTGCTATCATTCGTATCTCCTCATTGATAGCCTTGATAGTTCCTCGGAATACTTCCGCACGGTTACTTGTAGAGGACAGCCCCTCGCGAACTGCCATAAGCTCCATGAGGCGGGTGCGCTCTTTAGTCTTTCCATCAAGCGCACGACCTATGCTTCCGCTTGGAGATGTAACCTCTAACAGGTCATTGGCCTCTCTTCGAAGAGCCATGTTTTCAAGGATGCGCTGCCCCTGCTCAGCGGTAATCTTTCCTAAGCGGGTCATGTTATCCGTCCATCGCTGTATCTGAGTATCGCTTGAACCATCCTCAGCCATCTTAACAACGTCCATCAGCTCGTTGGCAATACGTTGGTTGTTGTTGCCAAGCGTTGACTTCGCGATGTTCATAGAAGCATTGATGGTTTGGTTACCAAAGGCACCACCCGCTTCTGCAATAATTTCTTTCAGGTCTAACTCATCGCCAACCGCAGTCATTGCTGCTGCTTCACCCAAGGCTTCCATAGCAGGGTCAAACACAGCTCGTTCTGCCACAAATGAAGCGGCTTTTGTTGCTCTACCTGCCGCGAGAGCAGGCTTGAATACCTTGCCTGCAAGTCCACCTGATATGTAATCCATAGCTGCAATGGTAAGTCCACGCTTTGCCCCTCGTTCCTGACCCTCTGCCCACACCTTGGGGTCGTTCAATGCTGCCACCATTTGGTCAGGGTCGCTCGCATCATAACCGTTAGCAGCCACTGCATCAAGGATACCGTTTGTGTATTCCAACACGAAGCTGTTGATACTCATGCCGAGTCGGATTCCATAGCCCGCACCTATTACAGCACCGGGTAACGCACCTGTCCCTGCAGTCGCTGTTCCGCCGTAAACCGCACCGATACCTGCACCTGCGGCTGTAGTTCCTGCTAATATCTTGGTTCCATATGGAAGGATTTGAGCAAGGGAAGCCCCCATCCACTGCAACGACACCTCAAGCGGGTCATTACGCAACGCCCTGTACATCTCTCGGTCGGTACGAGAGTTATTAAATCGCGTAAGGCCACGCGCCATACGCCCGTCCTTGCTTTCGTTGATGGCAATCAGCTCAGCTACAGCAGCCGCTACTGCTTGGTCGTCCTCCATATCGATGGTATCAAACCCCATCGCTTGGCCTACAGGACTCATGCGAAGAATAATCTCCGCAGCATTTCCTGTCTTCAAGCCGTCGCTCCACTCCTTCTGAAAGCCTTCAATGTTTTCTACGAAGTCACGCTGAACAGCTTTGTTCTGCTTGGCATCAAGGTACAGGTTCGAAAGCTCGTACTGTAGGGCAGCCTCATCCTTGACCGCAAGCACGTCGAGATACTCTCCGATTATCTGATTGTAGACCTCGTACTCACGGGTGGTCTTAGGTGTAAACGTGGGCAGGTCTTCGATGCCTACGCCAAGAACGCGCATACTCTGCTCATTCAAATTGGCTGCTTGTTGATTTGCAGCTTGGTTGATGGTCGCCGCTTCTTGGGCTTTTTGCTGACGTTGCCCCTCAAGGTATACATCGAAGTCCTCCTCCATGGTCAGTAGCTCGCTATCACCCACGATATCTACCAACTCTTCTGCTTTGTTAGTAAGCTCATCAGCTACCATCTCTGCTTCTCCTACGTCAACCCTTCCGTCCTCGTAAAAGTAATCACCATACAGTTCTTTCTCTCGGTCGGTAAGCTCATCGTATGTCAACCCCTCAGAGACAGCTTCTTTTAGGAAGTCACGCTCGTCAAGCACACTACTGTATTGGTCTCGTGCCTGTTGAAAGGCGTGGTAGTTTCCGCCTCGGTCGTTGAAGAACTGCTCGCCCTCTGCATCGACTGTACTTACGCTCTTCCATCCACCCTCTGCAAAATCGTTGGCTTCCTCCTCTGTGGCAAACGTAAATATCTCACTGCGCTTGCGCGCTTCTTCGATAGCTTCGTCTCCTGTAAGCTCTAGCCACGTCTCGCTGTTAAGGTTGGTAACAAAGCCTTCGCGGGGGAAGAGGGTAGGTACCACCTTGTATACGCCGTCCTCTTCGAACGACATCATCAGGTGGGTAGACAGGCTACCATCAGAATTCTTTCGCGCCACAGGGCGCATCTGCTTAGCCCGTAGCGATTGGTTCGCGTAGTTAGCTTCGGCTACCTCTTCGGGCATACGCTCTCGCCCATCTTGGTAAGCATACTGCTTGATAAACTCCCTGAGCCTATCAGACTCTGCTACCTCCGTGGTGTTGGTAAACGCATCAAGGTCAATGTCAATGTTTTGGGTGCCGTCATGGTTGATAACCTTCATGGCATCACCTCCACCTGCCTGCACAAAGTTGAAGCCGTACTGTCCAAATCGCTCGCGAAGCTGAGGCACCACCTTCTCTTCCTCCATGCCCATCAGCTCAGGCGTGATGAAGGTATTAGCCATCTCCTCAACGGGCTTGTAGAAGTCGGAGTAGTTACGCTTCGTCTCCTCAAACATCTCGCGCTTCTTTTGCTCTGATTGCTCTTGTCGATAGCGGTCACCGAGGCGGTCAAGGGATTGGTTCTGAGCGGCTAACCGCTCTTCGGGGCTACCATATATGTCGGGCTGAGGTTCGTCGATGGGGGGAGCATCCGCGAAAGCCCTTGAAACAGCTTGGTAATCGAAAGGCTCTTCCTGTTCTCCATAAGACGAAAAGTCCGGTTGCTCAGGTGTGGCTTCCGGAAGATTCTCAGTGGCTTCAATGTCTTCAATCGTAAGACCTGACCGCCCCGATAAACCACTTTCCAAGAGCAAGTCCGTAGGCTCGTCTTTTTTTTTTACAGGAAAATATTTGTCCTTAAACTCCTGACGAGTTTTGGTGTAAAGCCCTCGCTTAGCAACCTCTTCAAATATCTTCTGTTGCCCACCCGGACTAGCCTCATACTTAGCTACAAACTCCTCAAACGATTTAGTGTAAAGACCCTGTTCCTTGAGGGTATCGTAAAGCAATTTCAGGTTTTCGTTCATAGCGAGCTGTTTAGTCTAGTGGGCCATCCTCGTCTCCTGAATTGGGTCGGAAGTCTTGGATGCCCATGAAGTTCTCAATGCCCAAGTTACTAAACATCTGCGGAGTAATCTGATTGCCCTTTGCTCGTTCGCTAAGAATTGTTTCATTGATGGCTTTCCACTGCTGTGGCGTAAGCTCAGCAGGGAATACGATGCTCGTCTCGGTCACACCCGGAATCGCTACGTTTACGTATGCCAACTCCTCACGACCATACCCTACTATGTTACCCTCATTTATTACCTCGACACCATTGATGATTTGAGCGTTAGATATGCCTGCCTGCTGCAGGTAGCTAGAGAAAGCGTTACGTGTAGCAAGCCCTATATCGTTTAGACTAGCATTCTTATCAGGTTCAGGGAAGCTGTCCTCTGCAAGCATCTCCAATGAGATTGGTTCTCCATAGCCATCGTCCACTGTGTCTCGGAACGTCATTGGCTGTGGTGCGGGCGGAGGAGCCGGAGCATCAAATCCAAATGGATTCTCTCCTGTAGTTTGACTATGTCGGCTCAATCCATCTGCTATGCCTGAAGCCTTCAACATAGCTCCTACATCAGCAGCGTTTCGGATGTCGTCAGGTAGCAATGCGCTTACGACAGACTCTACAAACAGCCCAACGTCATCACCCTTCGTGATTGGAGTACGAGGGACAGGGTTACCATTTGAATCTTTGTCGTTGATGATTATCTGAGAGCCGTCCTCAGAGAACTCAATCGAGTGAACCTCATCATTCAAGCCTGCCAAGAAGTTACCTGCAGCTTGGAACTCCTCATATACAGCATCGTTGTACGCACGAAGCTCTTCGTCGGTTGCGTTTTCTCGACCTTTAGGGAAGTAATCGCTTTCAGGGATAGAGGTACCCCACAACTTAGCAAGGTTAGTGATAGCTTGTTGTGCTTGCTTTTTAGCGGTTCCCGAACTTCGCTCACCCGGTGTCTGCGGTCGTCTATCTTTCCGCTCATAGCCCTCCTCCTTGTAGTCGAGCTTCGACTTAATGTTGGTCTCTACCACGTCACGCGCAGCCTGAAGCTGAGCATCGCGATTTTCCATCATTGCATCGTACTGCTCCACCGTCATCGGCGGCTTGTCTCCCCCCGTCAACTGCTCCTTAAGCTGCGCCTCTTGCTCAAGACTAAATAGAGGCACCGTTGCACCCGAAGACTCTTGCATAGGGTTAGGAACCATCAGGATTAGGTTGGGGTCTTCTGCCGCAGCCAAAGGGTCATTCGTAAAGTCGAACATATCCCCCGTATTTGGATTCATACCAAGGGAGTTGGTAAGCAACGACGTTACGTTGAACGGGTCAGCCACCTGACTGCTAACAGCATCGTCAATGGCTTGAACGATATCAGGATTCTCTAAAGGATTTTCTCGCTCTTTTACCGTGCCATCCATAATGGCATCGATGCGTGTACCGAGCTGCTGAGCAATAGGGTCAGTTGCCGCGTTTACATTGTAGGTATCGTACTTAACATTCAGCCTGTTGCGAAGCTCGTTGACAGGAGCATACGCATCAGGGTTTTTAATCATCTCCCCGGTTTTAGGGTCAAGCTTTCCAAGCATAACCTTTCCGTCGGTAGGATTAATCCACAGGCGAGAGCTGCTGAAGTTGCCCAAACCACGGGTGCTGTTCATCAGGTACTCTTCTAACGCTTGAGCTTGCGGTAACCCTGTCTCAGGGTCAACCTCCATGCGAGCCTGTAGCTCGGCATACTTGGTGTTAAACTCCTTACCAAATTCAAATGCCTCTGTAGTGCCTTGGTTGAGATTCGCGCGGATATTCGTGTAGTCCCTCATCTTGAGCTGACCCGACTTGAGCAGCCGCTCTACCTGCAACGCATACTCAGAGGTGTCTGAAGCGAACTGACTTGTCCATTCGTTGAACCCCTGATGGTCTCCAAGTGGTGGTTTGTTGATATAGTCATTGAACTCACCTATCTGTTGGTCAATAGTAGCTTTCTTCTCCTGCCGCACACGGGCTTCCTCGTTGACAACATCAGATAGCTGCCGCCCAACCTCATTCCAATTGATTTGAGATTCAGCACTCCGCTCAGCAAATTTGTAAAAAGTTTTAGCCATGTCAATAATATTATTGTCCCATTAAAGAGCTGTATTGACTCATATAGCTAGGGTCAAACAAAATTTGATTCCTTTGACCGGGAGTAAGGCCACGTTTAAACTGTCGAAAATCTCGTCCGCTCATGTCACCTACAGCAGAAAAATTACCTCCTGTAGGTGCTCCAAATGAACCAAAATCTATTACGCCATTTCTGCTTTGAAGCCCGGCAGGGTTCGCGGTAAACCCTGTGGATGTACCAAATTTAGCAGCTTGATTAGCATCAAACTGTAGCCCCGCCATTGCCTGCTGCTGCATCTTATTGCTTTGCGAGTAAAGAGGAATAGCGGAAGCACCTGCCGCTACAGCATCGATACCGCTTTGAACCATTGCGGCCTTTGCTGCTGCTGCTTGCTCATCATACATAGCTGCTGCCTCTTGCGCGCCTTCCGCTTCTTGCAAATCAATCTGCGTTTTAACGTCACGCAAGCGGCTGTCTTCATTTCGAATATCCATATCAAGCTGTTGGAGTTCTTGTCCTAAGCCCACGCGCTGCCCTTCAGCCATCTGATTTTGAGCCATCTGAATACGCCCTACCTGAGCGATACCTCGCGCTCCTGCCTCCTGAGCGGCCTGCACCGAAGCAGCTCCCTGTGAAAGCGAAGCCTCAATTGCCATAGTGTAGGGGTCTGTGCTGATGGTTCGACCTTCTTGAAAGTTAACATCAAGCTTGGAGCGAGCTTCATTCATAGCCTTTTGAGCAGCTTGCTCAGCTTGTGCTGCTTTTTTCTCAGCCTTCTTTTTTTGAGCTGCGGAAATACCCATGGTTGTCAGGGCAATTCCTGCGTTGATTCCTGCTACTATTCCTGACATAATACTTGTTGTTTAAAGATGATGTGCTCAGGCAACTCCCGATAGTCGAGGGTATAAACTGCCTTCTCAGCTTCCTCTATCGTCTCCGCATCTGTTCTATACACGCAGGCCCAAACACAATCCTCGTGCATATAAGCGACTCGCTGTGTACCCGTCTCGGTAAAGACGGTTTGCGGAGCCTTAATGTGTTTCACTTGTCCGTCGTCCATCAGCAAGGACATACTGCCCTGAAGAAAGAACGAAGGGTGGTTTTGCTTGTGGATAAAGCTAACCACTAAAGACCCTTGAGGCATAAACACCTCGCGGGTATACAATCCATTATCGATATGATGCTTCGTAGGAAACTCCGTCTGCATCTCTTCTGTGTTGTGTAGAACCACTCCCGCTACCTGCTTTAGCTCGTCATGAAAACGCGCAATATCTTCCCACAAAAGACCTCTCTCTTTGTAGACGTTGTATAGCAACGCATCAGGCGTTACGTTAGGTTGGGCTAGTATGGTTTGAATCTCACTCACAAATTCAAAGATAATCGGTTCACGGGAATGATTTCATTACTTCTGATTTTACCACAAATAATTCGACGTGGGTAGTCAGAGAATTAGTTAGGGTAAGCTCGCCATAGTGACCAAGGATGCCCTTGGATTCTGCTACAGCATTCTTGACAAACATAATGTAAACGATGTTTGCAGATGGAGCCGTTCCACCATTGACAGTGTCAACTGTAAACACAATGTTGTTGATACCATTAGCTAGGTCAATATTGATTGCATCCACATAGCCACCATACACAGGCGTAAGGGTGTTGGGGAACACTACAGGCACTCCCCAATAGACAGCATCGCCGACACTCAGGATGCTGCCAATGCTTACGGTATTATCAAAGTTCAATGTAACCGTAGTGCCAACCGTATTAGTCGTCACGGTATTGCCTATGCCATTGACCGAGCGCAAAGGATATTCTTGTGCTGCGGTAGCAGGTGTTGTTCCTGCGTTTCTCACGAATGAGAACCAATCCGATTCCTTTTCGGCAAAGTAGCCGCTGTCAATAAAGCCCGTAGTCTGCAGGTCACTCGTCAATGTAGCACCCCATGGTTCGTTTCCTTCGAGCTGTATCGTCTTGAAGATTTTATTTACCGTAGGGTCTTGATTCAATATGGTCGTAACTCGCGACGAATAAGCCACGCCGTAATACTCGTTGCGCGTGGCATTGGTATTATGACGATAGATGGTTCCGCCCTTAAACGTATAGAGATACTGATTCATATGTTGTATGTACTCAGGCTCATACGAGTAGAACGAGGGCCACCCTTGGTATCCGGGGCTAAACGTCAGCGTATAGTTTTGGTTAAATACAGGCATGATTATTATGGGCAAAGGAATGTATTGGTTATTACCCCATTTGTGACGTTAACAACATACTTCTCATCTGCAGGTAAAACTGTGCTTGGGTGCATCACGTACTGTCCGTCCGGCTTTGGGTTCTGCCCTAGATTGTCGCCAAACAAAAAGTCTCCTTGACTTGGTGTAGTCACACCTGAACTAGGAGCAAGCAAATAGGTAGGAAGAGGGAACACAACAGAGTTGTTACAGTTAAATCCTACACTCGTGCTGAGGTATCGGTATGCCTCCGGTATGACTTGAGGGCACGTAACCGAAAGGCTGTAGGTACAGCTTGTGTCTAACGAGGTCACGGCTATGTAGATAGACATACTGCCCGTAGTGCTCTTTGAAACAGGAAGAACTAATGTTCCGGGGTTTGCACCTAAGCTTAAGCTTGCAGTCGTTATGAGGTAGGCAGAAAAATTACCTGTATTCGACCATATGCCGTCATAGTATTCTCTATCGACTATGTTTGTCCAAGGGGAGCCTGCAAGAAGACCAAAGTCATTTGCGCTATTTCCCAAGAAGAAAGGCCCGGCACCAACACGAGTATGCTGATACGGGGAAACCGGATTGCCCCAAGTGTTGGGGAGAACTCCCGGAGAAGAGCTACTCACCTGAATACCAACAGGGACATTGTTAGGGGTAAAGCGCACGAGAGCTACCCCGGTGTCTTGCCCTGTCGTAAACTCATAGTAGTCCGTACTTACCGTGCCTGTAGGTCGCGTAATTGTTGTCGGTGCTCCTGAAGGGTCACTGCACGTTTCACTGCAATCACAATCTACCGCAGGGCCACTAGAAAAAAATCCATTGGTAGCGTAGCGCACTCCCGAACTATCCTTGTACCAACCCGTAGCAGCAGGGGTGCCATTAGGGTTAAGCACAGTAGTAGAAAGTGCTACTGTTTCTCCGTCAAGTATGTAGTTTGATATAGTTCCCATTGATTTAAATTATGCACAGCAATCACACTCAATAACAGATTGAGTAACTGCGCTTGCATCGCCCTGTGTAACTACAACCGTATTTCCATCTACGCATACCTCAGTAGTACCAAAGGAAGCCAAGCTTACGGTTACAATAGTACGAGAACAGCTCGTGTATTGGAACGTAATCTGAGAGTTGCCCGTATTCTGAACCCTGATAGTGCTTCCCGACCCCGCCGCGCAAGAACAGTTGCAGCAAGCATCAGCTTCAGAGGTTGCAGAGTAGCAGAGGTTTACAATGTTTGGAACACGGTAGTCCCATATCAGGTAAAGGTAGCTGTACGTGTTAAGATTAGCAGGCGCAGTAAAGTTCCCAACGATTGGTTGAGTAGCTGTCTGCGTAGGTGAAAAGACAGTAGAATTATTGACAAGGGCTTGAATGAACGTAGAGTTAGGCGGATACAAATCGTTGCTTGCCAACCATCGAAACTTGTTGTTGGTATTCCAAACAAGAGTGTCGGTAGACGTTTGGTTAGAACCTACGTTAACAGTAGAACCATCAGTTGGTGTAGCGCCAATTCCTTGAACTCCGCTAACAACCTGATAGTCAGAAAGGAATCCGCCGCTCAGAAGACCTGCTAGGTAGGTAACGGTCACAGGGTTTTCAGCAGTTGGCGAAACATACGTCCCTTCTGTAAAGCCGTATTGGTTAGTAATCGTTTTGTTTTGGTCGCCGTCACTATTTAAGGTTACCAAAATCACCTCAATAGGTTGCTCTGCCGGACAGGATACAGTTAGGTTGACGTTAGTAGCAGCACCATCAGAAGAAATAATTACTTCTGATTCAGTATTCGTAACGCCGGAACTAACGATAAACGAGCCTGAAGCCGTGTAGGGGCCATAGTCTGTACCGTCTACGTTGAAGGTAATAGCACTAGGGCTAGGGCTAGGAAGGAAGAACGAATACGTAACAACACCAACCCCTGTTCCAAAAGCAACAGAGAAGGTAGATGATGAACCGCTTGACACCAAGAAGTTACGATTCAGTCCGCATTCAGAGGCTTCTTCGATAGCGGGCAGCAACGTGGTTTTATTAGCCAATACATACTCGTTCATGTATGGGTCAAAGCCTCCAAGCTTCTGCGTATTAAAGTTCGCAAGGAACATATCCCTAAACCAAGAACGCATCCCTTGCTCTGAAGCAACCGCAAGCTGCTCTTGAGCACTGCTTCCTCGCAAATTAATTACTGCGCCACGCTTAGCATCTGTAAAGAAAGAATCGGGGCCATAGCGAACAAAGCTTTCAGGGTTGTTGCTGATTCCATATTCTTCCACCCTTGCAATCTGAGTTCCTAATACTTCAGGAATCGAAGCAACTGCTCCGCCACCTGTAGAATCCGAAAGCAAGTTTTTGCCTGTGAGGACGTAAGAAATTTTATCCTCCTGCAAACACAAGATATCTGTCTCGCGCCCAAACAAAACCTCAATCGGGCCAAACGATTCCTCTACAGCCTTGAAGTTTACAAGGCTAAGGTTGAACTCGTTTAGCTTGTTAACATTCGTTTCGTTGTTGTAGATGCCGCTGTAGGTAATATCTGATTTACGGTCAGCTTCTCGAAAGTCCTGCGCACTGACAGAGGTAACACGGTTGCCCAAGGTCAAAGCTCGACCCGCTAAAGAATCTCTAATTTTGTAGCTCTCGATACCGTTACCAAAAGAGTAGCAGTTAAAAAACTCGGTGTCCACTACGCCCGCTGTACCTGTAGAAATATTTTGGTTAGTAACATTTCCGCTGTGATTTCCGTTGGCATCAATGGCATAAGAAGCTGAGCTTTCATACCATATATCTGCTGCTGCATCAATTGGCTCAGTTTCAAACACAACTAAATCATCAGACCGAATAACTGTCCACGTTACTTCCGCTTTAGAACGTCTTTTGTTGTTGCTTCCACAAGCCGGAGTAGGAATGCATACAAACCTGATTTCGTTAGTACCACCAATTGTGTTTTTGTACCAACGATACCACAGCACATCGCTTTCGACGTATGCGCTTCCACCGTAATCGTTATTTGGGCTACTTGCCGTAACAGGATTGTACACGTGAACAAAGTCAGGGCCATTGCCTCCGATTGTAGCAGTACCATCATCTAACGAGTATTGGATGCCGTCGCCGTTGAACCAATCAATGATGTCAGCGTAATCAGCACTAGCCGTAAAGGTTTTTTCAATCTCGTAAATCCTTCGGCCACAGGTACTTGCATCGCCGTCGCCCCGTCCTAAACGAGTAAAGACAAACTTGTATTTAATCCTACTACCTGCAGGAATATCAAATGTTTGGTAGTTGCCACTAGCATCGGGTTGACCGCTCAGACCTGTGTAAGCCAAGGTAGGTGCTTCGCCGTCGTCTTCACTGATTCTTGTTTGGGTACCCGGATTAATTATGGCATCTGCAGCGAGACTAGCATTAAAACCTTCTACCTTTATTTTTAGATAGACACCTTGTGGCACCACAAAAGTGTCGTCAGAATCCAAGATAAAGTCCTGTTGCTCTACCGTTTTATCGAGAACCGTAGCATACTCACATCGCAGAAGCGGGCCGTCTACGTCCTTTTTTACAATCAACCTAGTTCCCTCTTGTGCTTTAGCTGCATTCTCTCCTTCTACCAAAAAGAAATGGTGAGCCGTAGCGGGGTCGTAGAAGTAGAGGCTAGAGTAGATAGTGTCATAGGTATCGGCATCAGCCTTGATAGCAAACTTGTAACGTGTAGCAAAGTATGGAGCTACCTGTGAAGGAGGAATAGTTACGCGAATTTTGTTCGTGTTAGGCGAGTCACCACACGCAAAAAAAGCTGTGTTATTATTGCTTGTCAGCACCGTGGTTGAACGGCTAAACTTATCCATGTATATAATGCCCACCTGATACCCTCGGTTGCTGTGAAGGCTCTGTGTGTTTTCTTCTCTTTGGAAGGTTACATCTAAGACACCTATACTCAGGTATTCATAAACCCCAATCGTGGGTCCTGATGTGTTATTAACGTAACGCATAGCAGGGAAGGTGAAGCTAACCGTATCTTGACCCGAAGTATGGCCTATTTCAACAGGCTCTGCTGCGGCATCAATACCACTGAGATATTTGTATACAGGGGTAGGCACCCCTCCTACCAATTCAGCTAACAGATTGCAGTTAAACACATCGGTCAATGTGGTTCCTGCGCAGTAATTATCAGAGCTAGGGAGCGGAAAGGGTATTTGAATGTTACTTGCGGTTCCCACAAAGCTTGCAAACGAAGGTGACTGAACCATTTCGGTAACCGACGAATAGCTTTGAGTCAGGATATATGTCCATACTATTTCTGCTCCCGCCGTCTGCTGTGCGGGGTTAGTAGTCATGCCGTCATCACCAAACGAGTCATGATTAAACCGCAGCTCCAATGTAAAGCTAGTGCCCGCATCCAAACGGCCACTAACAGCACTGAAGTCTACATTTAACTTTGCGTTCGGAATATTGACTACTTGAGGCCCGTAGCTATATTCCGCAGACTCTAGGGTAGTTGGCAGGTCTGTAAAGCCTATCTCTCCCCTTAACTCAGAAGTTTGATAATCAAGGTAAACGGGATTCCCGTTTGAATCTTTTACGTCCCACCCTTCAGTGTAGTTACCATACATAAGGCGATTGCCCATGGTGGTCTGCGCCTTTGCTACCAAAGGAACGTTATCGTACAAGCGCAAAATTTCCGTGTCAGGAAGCACGGTGTATATCTTGCTGTTCGTAAACGAATAGTTGTAGGTAGTGTTGTCCGAATAGCTTTCTTCTGCCTTGTTAAGCTTTTCAATTACTCGGATAGTATTGGTCGCCATATCCTTGAACAGCAGGTCAATTCCTTTTACCAAGGAGTTCCCTGAATTAAACGAGATATTGCAGTGGTTATTGTAGTTAACCATACCTGCATTGAGATACGAAGTATCGTCCAATGAAAAGGCAAGGGGAGTAAACGCAGGCTTCGACCAACTAGAGGTAGCAGAATATTCATTCTCAGCGTATCGATAGCGGTAAGCAAAACAGATAAACCTTTCCTCCAAATAATTTTCTTCACCCGAAATCAGTGAAGGCGTAATGCCGGGTGCGACAATAGGGGGAGCTTTGATAACCAAGATGTCATCATACGTAATAGGGTCGTCCACATACGTTGATGTATTTGGTTGGGGGTAGGATTTTTTGACGTTAATCCTACGAGGAGGATTGTAGTTATCGGTAAAAAACAACAGGTCATCTACAAGGTCTACCCCGTTGACAAGATACCTTTCGCTAAAATTCAAGGTAGTGTTTACCCCTCCTCCGTCATCACAGCTAACGAGATGGTAGGTGGTGGAACCCGTCAGGGCGTTGTAAGAAATAACGGCATCTATCTTGCCTGTCGAGCTTTGCGTAAAGCCTGAAGGTTGATGCACAAACCAATAGATGGTTTCCTCGGCACCGTCCTCATAAGCCCCTATGCAGATAGCGTTAGAACCAAACGCAATGTTATTGAACTCTAGGTCAACAAGCTTAGTGTTTCCGTCAGAATTTTCAATGCTTCCAATGTCGCTTATTGAGTTAGAACCCAAGCGAATATTCAACGCATCAAGGTATTCTCCTTCAGGAATGATACGCTTATCAAGGGCTTTATTCATTCGCCCCTTTAGAAAATTCTGTACTGTAGTAGCCATTTACTTTATCCACTTGTCCTGCCCGCGCAGGTTCATTAGAAGCTTACCGGGGTCAATATTACTCATCCGAATCTTGGCGTTTCGCAACAAAGCCGCTTTCTTTTTTCTTGCTCGGTTCACTACGTATTCCTGAACACCAAATTTAGCATCAAGAATAGCGTACTGAATGTAAGCGTAGATGTATTCTTCAAACAACTTGTTGAGGCTGATATTTGCATTGACACCATTCTCCATTCCATCCGAAACGTACTCAAGGATAGCAAGCTCTCCGCTCATATCCGAGCTAAAGTTAATTACGCCTGCTTTCTTGTTTATGCTAAACGTAGGGTTAGCGTTAGCCGTTTCAGTATTGAGGCCATATCGTGCGCCAATCTGATAATCAAACCACCACCCGCCATCTACATTATACCCCTCCATCCCATTGAACTGAGGGTTGTTTTGGTTCAGGTAGATGCTCTTCTTGGTGTTTGTAATTCGCTGATAGTCAATATCAGAATACTCAGGTCGAGCAATGTTGCCATCGATGTCAAATAAGATGCGGCAGTCGTTGTCCTGCAGGTACGCATCGCTCCAATTGGTCTGAATATTTTCGCTCATAGGGCGAAGAACACCGTCCTTATACAAGGATATCCGAACCCAATTGACATAGTCTTGAGGCAAAACGTAGCGCAGGGTGTTGCACACGCTTAGTTCGAGGATTTTAATTTCCTTCAACGCATCGTAGTTTAACTCTTGAATACCGCGCTTGGCGTGAAACAGTACTTTATACCGCTCCTCATTGTTTACCAACGAGTGATTCCCATTGTACATCAACAGGAAGTTGGTTACAATATCCTGCAAGCTGACGTATTGGTACGACCCCCAATTAGCATTTTGAGGTTCGGTGCCCCCATTCTCATAATATTGATAGTCAGTAATGTAAGGCATTATGTTTGGGCATTTTGAATAGTTTCTTGAGCGGTCGCATACTGTACCACATCATTCTCTCGGATTTCCATTCCTGCTTGCTGCAATATTTTATTCACCAAGATATACTCATCATCGATAGAAAGCTCAAAGTCTTGATAGTCAGTTTGTGAATCATCAAACACAGGCTCACCCCCTGTGATAACAGAGTATGTCCATTTAGGAGCAAACGGGTATCGAATGTATTGAGCTTGAACCTCCGTAAGGGTGTCATACGTAACCGGGTAAACCGTGATGTATGGCCCGTCAATGGTATACGCAGGATAACCTATATCCGGAGCAGTTAACAACGAAGTGTTTAAAAGTGTGATGTTGCTATGGGTCACAGGCTCGGCCTCTCCCCTCAAGGTTCGAGGAGTAGTCGTAATGTCATAGCACAAAATCTTGTTCATCAAGTAGAAATCATCTCCCGTAGATGATGCTCCCTGCTGAGTAGAGGGCAGGTAAAACTGATTGTTCTGATAGTGCGGGAGGTCGCGAGTAACAGAGAAATAATCAATAACCTCAAGCATCTGTTTCGTCATATTCGCATAGCCCGTACCTGACGTTCTTCGATTTTCGTCGTTGATAGCTGAGTTGTATGCGGTAAAATACTCGTCAAACAGCTCTAGCTGAGCCTGCTTTGCGTACAGATTAAAATCTTGAGGCGAGATATATCCGTAATTGTTCTTGTTCAGAATTGCAAGAACTGTGTTTCTAACCGAATTAATCATAAGGAGTGCCTTTTTTCAAAGATAGATAAAAAAGAAAAGGAGCCACTTGGCTCCCTTTCCCTTACAATAATATCATCTAAACCTTACAATGGTGCCATCGTAAATTAATTTTGGTTAAGATACTTTTCTAAATGCTCTAAAACAACCACGCCTTCATCAGTAAGGAAGAACTGTTCACAAGCATGGTAAGGGTCTTCACCATACGGAACTGTCATCATCTTCTTCTTGTTGCTTGGCGTGTTGAACCAAATCTCTTTTTTGTCTCGACGGAAAGCCAAGAGTTTTTCATTAAAGAAGTTTTTGACGTTAGACTGCAATGAGAGATTAGGGTCATTGAGAATGGTCAAGAAATCTTGTGGATTGTTCTTAGCAAAAATCAAAAGGTCTCGTCGAAGCTCAGCCGTAGTTTGCGTAGATGGGTCAATCCCAAACGCCACGCGGATAATGTTTTCGACTTGCTCAATGTCAAGCTCTCGACACGCTACAAGCGCATCCACTTCTGCGTTCAAGATTTCAACAATGTCTGATGCTTCTTTCTCAGTGTTAATCTCCTCAAACTTTTTACCGTTGAGAGGATGCAATGCAAGAAACTCTTGAAGCAAGGGCTTGTTTTTCGGAACATACAGTTGGCCGTCTTCAAAGACAATAGGCTCACGCAATACGTTGGCATCTTGTTCGTCTTCGAAAATAGACCGCTGATTAGGAGAGTACCGCATAACGCGATTGGTTGCGGTTGCTTCCTCCCAATATAAAAGGGGCCTACGCTTACTTCCCGCAGTAGGGATAAAGTAAGAAAGGGGGGTGGCTTTTGTTGTGAGTCGATAGAACTTATCGACAGGCTTAATTTGCTTAGCCATATGAATTGAATTTGATTTGATTAAAAAAAAGGGTGGGGGTTTGAACCCCCACCCTCTAAACATTATTCCTCAAAGATGAAGAAGTTATTAGCACCCAAGGTGCATACTGCTCGCTCTGACAAGAAGTGTACCTCCATCGCATCCAAAGATGAGTTAGAAGCTCCACCTGCAGAACCTGTAATCCAAGTCTTGTAACGACGGTCTTCAGTTTCTGAAGCGCGGTACCGAACGTGGAGGAAAGGTCGCTTAGCGTTCTTGCCCAAGATTTGGTCATACACTGAAGTAGAACCTGCAGGAACCAACAAGCCGTTGATACGACCTGAACCTGCACCTGTTGGAAGGCCACCACGCATTGTGGGGTCATTCAAGTATTTCCAATCTGACTTGTAGAAGTCATAACCTCGACGGAATCCCGTGAAGCCAAGATTCAAAGCCATGTTCTCGTCATTGTCAAACAAGCCATATGAAGTACCGCCCGCTCCGTAAGAGTTTTGAGCAGCCAACATATCGTCGATGTCGAAGCTGAAGTCGCGGTCAACGAAGATTACGTTCTCTTCAATTGCGCCCTGCTTGTCCAAACGGCTGATGATGGTATCAAACTCGGTAAGAGTTGTTGGGTTACCTCCATTGTAAACATTACCTCGGTTGTTTACAACATAGAATACACCTTCAGAACCCTTGTTACCTACGCCTGAAGTTACACCTGCAGCAATAGCGGCAACACCACTATTGGCTTCAGCAGGAACTGCTTCAATCATAGCTGTCTCCAAGTAGTCATCAAAACGCAAACGAGTTTCGTGCTCAGACTTCAAGTACCACAGGTATCCTGTTGCACCATTCTCTGTAGTCACTTCTACCCATCCAATTTGCGCCATATCAGAACCTGATACTGCGTACTTGTCCTTGATGATAATCGGAGAGTTATCGAAGATGTTGTCATCAGACTCCAATGAACCGCTCATTCCTGCTGTTCCTTTTTGGAACTCAGAACCGTAGATAAATACAGTACGAGTTAAACCCGCTGCACCTACCTGACCGCCTCCTTCGTAGTAAGCAACATCGAAGGTACCCGCCGCAGTATCTACTGCAGTTACGATAGCCTTGTTTTCGCCTGCACCTGCGTTATCAGAGATAACGACAGTTTGACCAACGCGAACAGCGATGGAACCTGTGCCGGGGTCAAGCGTGTCGTTTACAGTGATAGTAGCCGTATCATCGGCTGCAGCACCGTCAGATGCACAGTTAACGTACTTTGTGTGGAGACGACCTTGCTCTGCCCACTTGATGAGGTCAGAGTTAGAGGGCATCTCTGCACCTACCATACGAAGGAAAGAAGCAATTGTACGATTGCCGTATCGTTCGAATTCCTTTTCGTAAGTATCAGGAAGATACTGATTCAAGAAATCGAAATTTGTAATGTAGTTGCTCTGAAGAGCAACCTGCTCTGCGCTTGGTTGCAGAGCATACGTGGGGGTGGCGTTTACTGAACCTGCCATGTTTTCTAAGTTTTAAAGTTATGTCCTGTTTTTAGGACTGCGAATTTTGAGGCCGCTCCCCGAAGATGGAGATACGGCTCGAACTTGAAGCCCGCCTTTTTTAGAAGAGACTTGAGGAACACCACGCTCAGACATATTTACATTTTTAGTCTTCTTCATGAGGTCATCAACAGCCTCCGCCTTGCCTTGCTCGTAAAAGAACTCGGCAAATTTGTCGGGATTCATAGCCATTGCTAAAGAACGATGGTAAGCATGAGCATCTGTTAAAAGACCCTGTTCATCCGTAAACTTTTGAATCCACGGAAGTGGGGAGTCTTGCAACTTTCTTAGTTCATCCTTGTCCGCAGGAGAAAAAACAAAAGAGCGTTCACCAAGCTTGAATTCAAAACCTTTGAACTCATTGCTAAACACTTGATTTGTTTTGTCCACAAACCAATCTCTTCGGCGTTTTAGGGCATCCTGCTCGTTTTTAGCGTCGGCCAAATATTGCTTAAACTCTTTATATTCTTCCGAGGTATTAAAAGATTCACCCCCCACTGACTCAGCAGGAACCTTATATTTCTCTTTAGCCTCTTCAAAATACTGCTTCGCTTTAGCAACTATTTTTTTCTGTTTTAATCGGGTCTTCTTAATAAAGTCCTCGTCATCTAATTCCTCATCGTATAGATAGTCCTGAAGCATTACTTCAAGGTCGTCGTCATCCATACCATCAGTCATCTCTGTCTCGCGCAAGTAAGCTGCAATAAGTTCTTCACTTGATAGCGAAGAGTAATCCTCATTAAGCTTCATAAAGTCCTGAATGCCTCGGCCTGTTTCTTTTTTAAACTTAAAGAAAGCGGCCATCTCTTCATCCATTTCTCCATTTTCTTCACGAGCAGCCTTGAGGTCTTCAAGAGAATTAATTTCAATTCCCAATCGTGATTTAATCTCGTTGACCAAATCAGCCTCTTCAAACTTGCTCGCTTCCTCTTGCTCAGGAGCTTCTGCCTCGACCTCTTGCGTTTTTTCCACAGGCTGTGGTGTTTCACGCAAATCAATCTTAGCAATATTAGGGTCGTTAGTGTTTTCAGGCTCTACGAACTTAGCTTCATGAACATCAAGAAGCTCTTGTTCTTTTTCCTGCAAAGACTTTTCCTCCTTTAACTCCACGGATTTTACTTGAATACCTTCCATTAAATTTGATTTGTACGAAAGTAACTAATTATTTCTACTTAGCGTGGACTAAATTCAGCCAAATCGAAACCATCCAAACTGTCTTCGTTTGATTCAAACGAGATAGCAGGTAGGTTGTTCTTTCGTTGATTTATTAGTTGTGACTGCTGAGTGTTCTGCTGACTAATTCGATTAGCCTTAGCATCTTCACGTTGAGTCTCACGAGAACTCAACTGTGACTCAACAATATCTTTTAATTGCATCTGATAGTTAAACTCTTCAGCCATGAGCCTACTCTTCAATTGCGCTTCTGCTTCTTGCTTCTGCATCTCAAACTGAATCTCAGCCTGCTTTAGCTTCATCTTGCCCTCCATCTCCATCTGCATTTTCTGCATACTAGCTTGCTGTGCAGCTTGCTGTGCTTGAAGATTTTGCTGTGCAGCTACGGCTTGTTGCTGCATCTGCATACGCTCTTCGCGGTCTTGCTTTGCAACACGCTTTACTTTCAGGAATTGATTTGCAAGCTTGAGATTTTTAATCTCTCGAATATCAATCGCATCCTCAAGGTTAATATCGCCCTTGCTCAAAGCCATCTGTATGTTCTGCTCAAGTTGTGCTCTTTGCTCTTCGTCAGGCGTAACTTCAATAAAGATTCCAAAGTCGTAGATGTACAAATCGTTCATGTCCTTCAGAACGGCTACGTTGTACTTTCCGATTTGATTAACAAACTCATCCTTAAAGTCTGCATACTCTAAAATATCACCAATACGATAGGTTAGGCTTTCTGCAAGACTTCTAAATATATACAGGCTACCATCAAGAATATGACGAGTAGCCGTGTTAGAGTTTAATGCCGCAAGTTTCTGAACACCCACCAATGAATAAGGGTCAGGAGTAGAGCCATCTCGCGCTTCATTGAGACCCGTCACGTCACGAATCATTTGAAGATAGTGGTTCATATTTTGAACCAACATCTGAGCTTTTCCGGAAGCACTGCTTGAGGTAAGTTGCTGAATTGGTACACGGCCTTGGTTGTATTCGCCCTCTTGCGTATAGCTTCTTCCAATAACGCTACCCGTTTGGAAAAACAAACGCAAAGCATCCGAAGGATTGTAAGCGTTTCCTGTTCCAAGGTCTACCTCGTTCAAGCCATCAGCATCAATATAAACCCCGTCAGGAACCGTTCGTGATATAACCTGCTGCAGCTTTAGGTGAGTAATCTGAATGAGGTCGGCAAATGGTATCATGCGACGAACCAAAGATTCAATCACCCCCTTGTACAAACGAGGAGCGCAAGCAACGTAATTAGGAAGCGCGTGTTGAGATGCTGATTTAGGGCGCACCATGTTTTCAGCCATTTCCCACTTTAGCAAGATGTTTGTGCCCATAACCATCACGCCTTCATACCAAACGTCAATGGTTTTTTCAAGCTTTTCAAACTTGCCGTCCTGCATCATTTCTTCCGGCGGATTGAATTGGTCATCTTTTTCAATCACGCGCTTGTTGTCTCCATCTATTTTTTTCTTGTAGACAATCTTCTTTGTTGTCTTGTAGTTGAAGTACATTACCGTGGTAGTATCACGGTAAAAAATATCGTTGTCGTAATACTGAGCTACGTTGTAGTAGTCGTACCAACTTTGCCCTGATTTAGAAATGGTTTCCAAATCTTCATTGGTCAGGGTAGGGTCTATCTTAAGTAGCTCAATAACAGGAATCGTTTTTATCTCACCCCAATAGAAGCAGTCCTTGAAGTGAGGGTCTTCAGTATAGCTATACACCACGTTGGCAGGGTCAACATACTTTACCTCTACCCCACTGCCCTTCAAAAACTCTGTCTTTGCTACGGAGATTCCCAATACCGTAAGGTCGTAATCAAGTCGCTTACGAAGGTCGGTATAGTGGTTCTCTTCAAGGATAGTGTTAATCGCTTCTTCCTCTGCAATCTCAATAGCAGGCTTGTACTTAAGCTGCATAAAAAGCTGAAGCTCTTCATCAGAGTTAGGCAGCTCCTCGGAAGGAACTACAAACGGGTCAACACCACTTTGTTGCTGAATGTTTTCAAGGAATGGCTTAGCTACCATCTGCCCCTCAATCAGGTCTTGGAATGCGCTACGCTTAGATTGAGATAGAGCATCCTGAGCAAAAGCTTTTACCTTGAACAATCTTTCCGACATCCCATTGACTACGATGTCTACAAACTTTGGAAGAATCGGAACCGGAGTCCAATCAAGGTTGAGATAGGAAAGGTCTCCATCAATTGCTAACTCGTTCTTGTACTTTGCGATAGATTGTTCTCCTCTTGCATACAATCGGAGGCGATTAAAGTCTCGCCATTGATTGTAAAAGCGACATTGATTTCCATCTTTTTTGAACCATTCATACTGAATGGCTTGACCAATTTGCAACCCAAATTCGTCCGTAGCTTTTTCGGCATCCGATACAAATTGACTTGGGAAGCCCGTGGCTGATATATTTATAGTGACTTCCTTCATCGCAATATTTCGCTAGTTGTTCCGGTGTTGCTGTATCGAGCGAAGTTAACACTAATTTTTCTTTGTTTCTTCTCAGGCAAATACAAGTGCTTTTGGTTAGCCATAATAGCCAATCCCGAACTAATGGTTGCATCATATGCCGTTCGGTTACTAATGTCAAACTTAGCCCAATCTTCAAGGGTACGAATAAATGGCATCATCCCCATCTCGTCCGACTCCCTAAAGGTTCCCTCTAAATCTATACCAACGTGCTTCTCAATGTATGACTCAATGGCTGAAGCGTGAGCTTGCTTTACATCCTCGCTTGAGTTTGGTATGCCCCCCAACTCCTTTTCCGTTTTGGAAAGTTTAATAAATGGCTTGTCCGGTCTATTCATGCAGAACCCTCGATACCCTCTGTTTTTAAAATGGTAAAGCAATCTAGGCTTGTTATTTTCAATTAAGATGGGCATACCGTAAAAGACACACGCCATTAACACATCTTCGAAAAATATCTCGGCAGTCTGAGGACGAGCAACATATTCAAGGAAGAACTCGTTGCTTGGCGCATCCTCCATGCTAAACTTGGTTAAGCCGTGCAAAGCTCCATTTGAACCCCCGCCACCTACAACGCCGGAAATATCATAAGAGTCACATCCGAATGCTCCTATGTGTTCATTGCCGGGGTGCTTGACTCCGTTCTTTTCATATACATTATTCTGCAACGCAGCAGATGGTGTCCATGTAATATAAAACCTTCCGCGTTTATCAGGATAAAAAACTACCTGTGTATCTCGAATACCGTTTTCCCAACGGAAAGAACCTCGCGTAACAAACTGCTCCTTAATCAATGACTCAGAGTAATCAAGCTGTTGGTATATCTTGGTAAGATTGAAAAGAGAGGATTTGCTTTCGTCTCTAAACGCATGAGATTCCGTGCGAGGAAACTGTCGGTAAAATTCGTTCAAAGCATCAGGGTCATTCTTTAAAGATTCTACCTCTGCTTCCCAATAATCTACAGCCCCTCCATAGATGGGTCGGTCATCAACACCCCTAATCTCCTTGGGTGGAGTATGAAAAACCGGATGCCCATAGCGGTCAATAAACCCTTCCATGTTGTACTCCATAGGAATAAACAGGGAATACATTCCACTTTTGGTTTGCCCGTTTTTATTTCGGGTTTCAACATTGGAATCTTCGTAAATCTTTTTGAAGTTAGAACCACCCTTGTTTAGAGCATTAGACGTTGAACCCATCAGGCATTTCCCAATAATTCGACTACCCAATCGCAAGCACGTTTTGGTTACTCGCCAATTGTTTAGGATGTTGTTGGGCTTAATCCATTTACCGCTCTCGTCATGAACAAGGAGCAATAGCTTCTCACCATCATAAGAGTTGTCATCCGTGTTCTTCCAATCAATCGTGGTGTCGAGTCCATCCAAATCTTGAGAGGCCACATCGTGCATATTCTTCTTCGTAATCTTGGAAGCAGGTACACGAAAAGCCAACTCAGTTTTTGGTTTATCCATACCGTCTTGAATAGGCTTGAAGAAGAAAGGCAGGCGGTTTGCAATAGGAACTACCTTGTCCGTAAACATCTTCTTTGCATCTGAACCCGTCTTAGATAAGATGCCGACCCTTGAATCTTTTGCAAGTGTCCCTGTGTTCACACATTCAGAAGACCCCATGAAAGAAAATCCTGAACGACGAATCTTTAAGTATGTCATGCCGTAGCACCTATCGTCTGCCTTGCAAGCTTCCCAAAACAAATAGAATATTCGATTAGCTTCTCGAAAGTCAGGAGAGCCTACATCAATAGCGGCCCACTGCAAATACATATAGTGCGCCCCTGTGATGTACGTCGGAACACCTCCATTAATAAACCAATGGCCCTGCTCTCTTAAGTTGAACTCCTCCTCGATGTAATCTACCCACTCATTCTTAAACCCGGAGGGCATATCATTCCATTGAAAGATTGATTGGATTCTGCGTAGGGGAGCAGGTAATTCTTTTTTTACCCAATAGTCCGGCTCAGGAGAAAGATTCTCAGGGGTGGGGGGAAGTGCGATATTTAATCCTGAAATATTAATCACATCTCCTATCTGTCCGCTCTTGGATATAACTACCACATCGTATTTGTGGTTGTATCCATACAGCCAAGTTTTGGCCCGGTTCTTACTTGCAACAACCGACCTCGGAATAAAGTTTTTTAATTCCGTGTACAGCTTATTTTTTTGCTCTTTGTTCTGCAAATCCTTGCTTGGTGTCTGTTCGACTAGAATGACCTTCGAGCAAGTTAAGCTCTTCTTGCTCATTTTCTATCTTGCTTAAGATATCAAAAGCATCGAAAATACAAAGCTTCTTAGTAGCTGCGGCGTTTTTTAAACGGTCAGCCGCAAGTTCATCCTCCGGGTCAGGCTTAATAATGTCTTCCTTAGCTACCTTGATAAGCTGCTCTACCGCTCGATAACCTGCTGCAATAACTTGCTTTTTAAGTTGCTTACTATCTATCATATCACAAAGGTTATCTGATGGTCGTAGACCCGATAAAGTTTTTCGCCTTCTACGACAAATTCATATTCTGACTCAGGGGTGAATGAGACAGCCATGCCTTCTGCTATTCCCTGTGACTTCAGGTAATCATTGGGGTATTTCATAATACCCATCAATGGTTCCTCAGAAGTGGGGCGAAAGATAGAAGCATCCTTCGGAGGGATAGGTTTTACAAAACAGTATCGGTCGTGAGGGTACCACGTGCCATCCTGCTTGTACATGAAGAACTGTTCGTTATCAACCAAGAACAGCTCTTCCCACAAATGGCTTTTTCCACTACGCCTTTTACCTGAGATGTCGTTATAAAACTTGAATACGTTGTGATGAACAAGAAGAATGTCGCCTTCTTTTATGGGGCCATCATATTCTAGTGGGACTGACTTTACAACGGCTAGGCGATTGGAAGCTTTGTAATTTTCTTCAGAGGTGCTTGTTATCACCTCGGTATCGCCCATCATCTTGGTGTTGTCGTAACGCCTATTTCCAAATGGGGATGCAATAAAGCAAGTAGGAGATTGCATTAAAAGTTTAGATTGTATTCGATTGCAATGGGCATAGTATCCCGAAACTGCTTCCACAAATAAATCTCTTTATCCTTTTCAATCCAAATCAATATTGAATTGTCTTTCTCAATCTTACGAATATGATGAATCCGATACTGTCCGTTTAATACCTCCTGCCCTACGATGTAGTGCAAAGCCCCACTTTTAGAATCAGGGCCAACTGATATTTTACGGATGTCATAAGCCATTACACAATAACTACGTTGGTGTTTAAGTGAGTAGTTGTGATGTTGTTCGCACCTGAGTTATTTATCACCTGAACACCAATGATGTCGTTTTCCGCCAAGCTCTGAATAGTCTGAAGGGTAGCAGTGACAGGCTTTGAAGAGCCTTGAGGAATAGATACATTTTGCTCTGAGGAACTGATTGCAAGACCATTCTTGGTGATTAAAAAGAAGATGCCGTCACCTGTGGTTCCCGTTACCGTGGCCGTAATAGTAATCGCAAATACTTTAGCTTCAGTTCCCGCGTATGTCACGCGATTATTTAAAGCGGTAAATGAGCTTGCCAATCCCTGCGTATAGGTGAAGTCCAACGGTACTCCAACCCCTTGCGCGCCTATTGTTGTTACGGCGGGTGCTGCAATATATGCGTTAATGTACAGGCCGGAGTTTGGACTTACCCATTGTGTTCCGGTAGCCGTGGAAGACAGCAGTTGTCCTGCCGTCCCCACGCTGCTACTAGAATCACTAACAGTTCCGGTTGCCTGAAAATTGGTACACGTAATATCCCCCGTCAACGTGATATTATTAGTTGCTGTATTGCCTGCAGTCAAGACCTCAGCGAGGTCAATGTTCAGAGCGGCAAGAGCAATTAAGCTACCGATGGTATAGTTCTTGGTAATATTGCTGTCTTCAGCATCGGTACCAATTACGTAATCGGCAAGACTAACAGATGAGTCGATAGGGTATGTACTAATTTTAGCCATTGTTTTCTTTTTGTGCTATCTCTCCTGTTTGAATGTTCAGAGAGATATCTTCTCCATACTTATCAGTCAGCTCCTTTTCCACCACAACAAACTGTTGGCGGATATTTTCTAACTGATTAATTGCTGCTACCTTCTCAAGCTCTGCATCTGCAATCTTGGTTTTAGCAGTATTTAAATCTTTTAAAACTGCTTGAAGCTTATCAAGTTCTTCAGCAGAAATCTTAGCGGGCGTAATTTTTTTCTTAGCCATGGTAAATTAAATTGGATTGAATTGATTCAAAGATATGCATTAAGCTTAAACATTAGGGTCGGTCGTCAGGAAACTCTACCTCAAGGAACTTGTACAAAAAAGCAGCAAGCTTTCTGACCTTATCCCGCACCTGAGCAGAGGTGTCAGTAGTAGTCGGGATGTAGTCTTTAAGTAATTGAATGTCTTCGTGAGACTGTTCAATATCCTCCGGAATTACTGTATTAGGGTCTATAGCCATGTCATTTTTATTTTACGTACACTTGGTAGTTGGTTATAAAGTAACGGGTGCCTGTTACGGTCCCATCAAACGAAAGTGTAGCAAATACGAAGTCCCCCTCTGATACGGATTGGCTAGTTGCCGTAAAGTTCATAGGGATGATGTTCTGACTTGATGAAGGAACGGTAAGAGTGGTGCTCGCAAGAAGGGTGCAGGTAATAGATGAGCCAACATATGTACCATTACCCATTGCGGTAACAGCATTAGTGGGAACCTTCCACAAAAAGAAATGAACGTCTTCGTTTCGAACCTCTGTTTGACTAGGATATTCTACAATCCCCTCCATGTAAGCGGTTCCGCCCTTATTTATTTTAAAACATCCATTGGTTAGGGCAACGTAGCTAGTAAAATTTTGAGTGGTCGTCCCCGGAGTCCCTGCACCTTGAAAGCTTTTACCGGTTTGAGTCTGAGTCCAATTGTAGTAGTTCGCACCAAGAGACCCGGCCATATACACAAAGCCCGCACCCGCATCTACCGATGTGCTAACACCACATCGCCCCCCTAAAGTAAACTGATTAGCGGGGCCACTTGATGAGCCTGAAGTTGTCCAAGCCGTTGTTTGTGAACCTGAGCTTGAAAGAACCTGTCCGCTAGTTCCGTAGCTACCATTACTATCTCGATAGCCTCCTGTGACAGCAAGACTAGCTGCCGTAGTTAGGTTCCCGGTTGCTGAAATGCCCCCTGCGGAGGTTACGTTCCCCGTGCTTGCAGTGACCGTAAACTTGTTGGTGTTTACCTCAATATCTCCGGTGGTCTGAAGCTCTCCTGTAACCTTTACCCCTCCACTTATCGTTTCAAAAACCTTACTATTAGAAAAGCGAATCTCGGTTGAACCGTTGATGCTATTCATAAAGAAGAAATAGTTGGCTCCCCCGTATCCAAAAGTCATGAGTCCTCCATTCGCAGTACTAGGGCACGTTAGAGCTAGTAATTTGTTTTGACCGACCGCCTCTAGAAACAAGCCCGAACTGTTGCCATATATCTTTCCCTCCGGGGTGGAAGGGTCACCCATCTGAATTTCGACATTGTCGTCGAAATAAATGTTATCTAAAAACTTAATAGCTGACATAAAGAGATAAAGATAAGGGTGGGGGTTTAAACCCCCACCCTATAAGGATTATTGCAAAGACTTAATCAAAACTCGCAAAGCGTTGGTACCCGGAGCACTTGCTACAGAAACAGTAACCGAGTTTGCGGTTGTTCGAGCCACCTTCGTCATTACGGTTTCGTATGTGGTGTTATCATATACCTCCACCATGCAATCACGTGTACCGAGGTTATGCGTAATGGCAAACGAAGTAGCAGCACCGTTTCCGATGTTTGCTTTAAACTCGGTAGATTGAATAACAGTCTCAACTTGTGTAGTAAAGTTACTTACTTGCGATGCGGTAACGACAATGTTTTGCTCACTCGCAGAGGTAATCTTACCAAAGGCATCGGTAGTAATTGTAACCGTCTCACTTGCACTACCAAGAGCAGTAACCGCCGCACCCGCAGAAAGTTGTGCCGCACCGCCTGTCATGGTGGCAAAACCATTTGCTGTCGGGAACGAAGCAATACCTGCTACCGTGTTTGTTGCAAGGTCAACATTACGCTGAACAATGGTAAAGTCAGTTACAGGCGGGTTGCTGTTGGCTGCGATATCATCCTCTACGATGATAACGTCGCCTATCTCTACTGCCGTGCCGATAAACGTGCCCGCTACAGTTACGGTGTACACCCATCCTTTTGTCAGTGCGACGTTTGTAGCACCGCTCAAAGCAGGCGTGTTTGTACTTGCGTTGTAGCCTCCCTGATAAACAAGGCCGCCTACTACGGAGTCATCAACGTACTGCTTAGTAGCAGCATCCTGTGCGTTAGTTGGGTCAACAACATTGGTAACCTTGTTGGTTCCCATGCTGAGGTCAGCAGTAGGCACAGCAAACTGACTCAAGCTAATATTAGAAGCGAGAATCTTTGCGTTGTTTCCACTTCCGCTTGTTGCATCCGTAACGGCTACCGTAAGGAAGTCGTTGGTTGCATCAATCGATGTGACCGTATCAACCAATGTAAGGTCAAGACCGACGTTCTGAACATTAGCTGAAGGGTTCTGAAGGAAGAGACCCTTATATGAGCTTTGATAGATGCGCATTGTAACGGCATCACCATCTGAGATAGTAGCGGATGTGGTGCCTCCTGTTGCGCCATAGTTCAGAGTCCAACTGTCCATGGTGCCCGGAGTAGAACCTCCGGTGATGCTCGTGATGTGACCTGCAGCATTTACAATTACCTGAGAAGGGTAAACATATGTTCCTGCAGTTACACCGCTAGTCATGTGACGAACGCGAAGGATATCTGTATTTACGCCAAGAGTATCGATATACGTGCCATCGCCATTAATCTGCAGCGTATCGCCGTCAATAATAGTCTGCGCTGTAGTACCTGTAGCATCACCATCTACATCGAAGCTGCTCATGGTACCCGCAACAGGCAACGTAACTGTCTTTACGTTGATAGCCGTTACGTGACCTGTAGAGTTAGAGGACACACTGTCAACAGCGGTAAAGGTGCCGCCTGCTGCAGGAGAATCCGTACTAGTTGTGTCAGTACGAGTTGTTGAGTCGTGAGCAATACCTATTGCACCCGTAGTGACTAACGTCGTGATATACGTGCCTCCCGCAAAATCAACCGTGTTACCATCCTCAACAACAATTGGAGTTCCGCTATCAGCCTCAAAGGTTACGCCGCTAAGCAAACCGTTAATAGTAGAGGCAAGCTGAGTAATATTAACGTACTTTGCAGTGGTGCCTGATGTAGCTCCGGAAACAAGAATATTTCCTGCTGATACGGGAGCACCGCCGTTCGAACCTGCAGCAAGTATGATGTTGCTACCTGTGGTGTAGTCCGGTTCGATATCAACGTCTACAGAAGTACCTGCGTTTATCAAACCGTTACTACCTGTAACGCTGTCTACGTTACCTGTTCCATCAAGATTTACCCAAGCAGTGCCGTTGTAATACTTCAGCGTGTTGCTCGTGGTATTGAAAATAATTCGACCGGCAAACCCGGTGGGGTCGGAACTTAAGTTCTCGACTGCAACATCTTGAATCTCATTGGATTCTAAATCGATGTTGTCTAGAAATTTAATAGCCATTTTACGGGGGATTAATTAAAGAAAGCCTTCCCCGAAAAGGGAGTGCTAAAAGTCAAAGTTACAGTATTTAAAGAATCGTAGTCTACCGAGCAGTAAACTTCGTTGTCGTTGGTGTCAACCACAGATACTGCCGCATACTTATTGAGATTGTGGGTAACGACCCAAGTAGTGGCAGGAGTAGACTGCGTGTAAACAAAATTCTTATCATTGCTTGATGTCACATTATATTGCAGGATGCTTACCAAGTAGCGTTTCTCATCAATAAAGCTTCCGGGGCCGGAAACATATTGAAGACCAATGTCGGAGAACTCAGGAAAGGTAGCGTTTTGAGTTACGCTGTTCCATTGAAATGCACCCCAATTACTAATCTTGTCGGCTTGGCAGATAAAGACAACGGAGCCAATTAGCGGATTGGAATAAAAATTAACCAACGTATCATTGTATCGATTGAGCTGATACTGATTAATCATGAACTCGCTTACGGAGCTGAACAAAACATTTCCGGGCTGCGTATCAAAAAAGGTAATGGTGCCGCTTTGATGACCTACAAGCAGGTCATAGTTCAGGTACAAGTATTGAAGCGACGTACTTTCAATCTTATTGTAGCCATTGATAAACTCGGCTACTGCATCTGCTGTAAAGTTCTTAGTCGCAAAAAGCTGTTGAGAATCACTCCCTATCCATTTGTCCGTACCGACTATTGCGGTATCAAGGGGATATGTGCTGATGCGAGCCATAGGCCAAATATAAAGAATCTAGCAAAAGAAAAACGAGAGCACTAGGCTCCCGTTTTCGTCGAATAGGAAATGTGCAAATTTACCGTGCAGTTGGTAACCCAATTCATATCCCTATACTGATTGAAATTGCGTTTACCATAACGCAATAAGGTTAGTAGCGTTGGTACCCGTAGCGTACACACGCAAGACCTGAACAGGCAAGAATGTTCCTGTAGGGAAATGACTAAACGTAACCACGCTTCGGTCAGCAGTCATAACTTTTATCTCGCTCCATGTAGCAGACGAGCCTGAAGCATCGCCAACATAAACTACACACGCAGCTTGCTGCGCATTAATCTGTTGAACTGAAGCATCGTATACGATAAAGGTCTCCGTACCTGTAAACAGATTAGAATTCAGCTCCAACTTAGTTGACGAATCAACACGCTTTACCGTAGTAAAGGTTCCTGCATCTACATCAACCACCACGTCTCCCGGTGCAGTTACGTTCAAGAAGCCTCCTTGGTAAACCTGATAGTTTTCGTTACCTGTAGAAAAGATATTCGCATCAAGGCTCAGGATGGTAGAAGAATCTACTGCGGTTACTGTAGCGCGGGCGTTAGTGTCTGTGTTGACTACTGTATTGCCTACAACTACAGGGGTAGGCGCAGTAAAATCTGCTCCCACGTCCTCAAGTTTATCTGCTGTAACCGCTGTTTGAGTACCGGACTGAACAGCCTTAGCTATTGTCAACGAGTTAAGATGGTCAGTCTCTGCCAAATCATTGTCTCCATTGAAGCTGTCAGTAGCCGGAGCGGGAATGTTGGTGGTGTTGCTTGGGATAATATCCTTTGCGGAAGAAGGCTGAAGTTTCTGATAGGTGCTCATGATATCTTTTTAGAATGTTGCTAGGTCAGCCTTTACCCAAGTGTCAGTGGCTATGCACAAGTAGACTGCATCCGCAACCCACCGAATCTCACCGAGAGTACCGGGGTCTGAGGATGATGCAGGGGCTGCATTTAACGTAGCTAAATCCATCTGCCCTGTAACTAAAACGCCGTTGGGCTTAGTTCGAATTTTTTCTCCATCGTCCTTATGGTGAAGAGCCACGTGGTTTTCAGTAACCTGAATCTGCACGTTACCGTTTGTCTGAACCTGAAAATTGTCGGGCGAGTTGAAACCGAAAAAAGCATTTGAATCGCCTGTGTGTACAATGAAATCAGGAATAAATACGTTAGTCCCGTTCGTTGTAATATTTGCATTGCCCTCAATGGTATTGGCTGTAGCTGCACCAAATGCAATTTGTCCTGCAGTTATAGAACCACCAATAGTTCCTGACCCCGGAGCTGAATCTACAGTATTAATAATGTCTTGCATCGTAAAGACTGCACGGTTAGAGTTGGCTAACGCTGAACCTTTATTTTCGGTATCCACATCGCCGGAGACGGTGTGAAATTTTTGGGTAACAGGAATATTTGGCATGGGAATTATTTATTCAAGGGGAACATTCGATTGAGTGAATCGCGACGTTTACCGCACCCGCAATCCTTTCCGGTTGCTTTGGAAACAGTATCTACCACGGCTTTTACTCCGGTAGCAGTTGTGACGTTTTCAACAACGTCACCCAATCCACGTACATTCTTTCGAATCATTTCACCTTCTTTAGGTTAGGATTTTTACGTTTGGCTTTTGCTGAAGCTTTACGAGTTGATGCGGCTAAGATAGCTCCTGCAGCTTTCTTAGACACACCACTCTTCTTAGCAATTTTTGCCTGTACCTTTTTAAAGCTCATCTCTTTCGCATCTTGCGTACAGTCTTCGTTACCTGCTTTACCATTTTACGTGTTGATTTCTTAGACATACCACTCTTCTTAGCTACCTGCTTTACCATCTTACGTGCTGCTACTCGTGTAGCGCGAGATGGCTTGGGGGTGGACTTTTTAGTTACACCGCTTACCTTTTTCTTCTTAGGCCGGTCCATTGTTGCGACAGAGCTGTATGCACGTCCTGTCGTCTTCTTGTTCATTGCCTTTGACTCGTCACGACGGTCTTTCATCGATTGCTTCTTCTTACCGTTGCGAGCACCGAGAGATTCGTCCATTCGGGAGTTGTACCCCTGTTTCATTTTTTTGGCCATGGGTGAAATGTTTATGTGTCAAATATAAAAAAAAATTAACGGCGACGTTTGGGAGCAGTTCGCTTCATCGTGGTCTTAGTTTTCCTTCCTGCATCAGAAACTCTTTTGTTTCGGACAACTTTTAATCGACCAAGCTGCCGGGTAGTCTGAACGTACTTGGTGTCTCCTGTAGAGTTGGTCGCACGAGTTTTAGTTCCACCAACGACTTTTCGACTTTTGATGTTTCTTTGTCCGCTTTTACTTCCGACCGGGCCTTTTCCTTTTGTGGGCATAACTTTAGTTTTATGGGCGAGTACATGAAAACATTTGTACTATCTCCCACTTGCCAAAGAAGATATACTTGCGTTGAAATACGATGCTGTATCGTGCTTTAATGACGGTTCGTCCCGGAGGCAAAACCTTGAAGACCCAATCTCCGCATACCGACTTGGAACCTATTCCAAGTCGCTTTATATGCGCTGTTTCCATCAAGCCTTTCGGTTGTTGAGGAAGAAACAGGTCGTCGAAATATTCAAAGATTTCCTTACGACCCTTACAGGTTTTAGGTGTAAGCGTAGGGAGGAGTACCGCGTTTTTAGAAAACAAAGCGACTACGACGTGAGCGTCGTTTGTTCGAAGGGCATCAAGAAATTTTTTAACTTGTTTCATAACATCAATATTTACCGCGCCGAGACTTAGGCGAAGAAGCTTTGGAACCTCCTTTTCCGGCCCATAGCTTTTTACACGCCCAATATCTAGCACTTAGTTTATCGTTAGCACTGTCACACTTGTGCCGAGCCTTAAAACTTTTACGTGCGGCTGCACTATAGTTATGACCATATCCCTTGGCTCCAAAATGAATGAGCTTCTCCTTGCCACTACTGCAAGCCTTAACCATCATCTTCTTTCCGGGACGGGAAGAAGATGTGGGTCGGTTGCATTTCATTTTAGATTTGGTAGGCATCTTATTGCTTCACCTTTCCGGCGGGTGTATTAGAAACGAACTGCTTAGTTCGTCCGTACTTCTTTTTTTTATTAGCAGTAGCAGCGCGTTCGCTCTTGCTCATGCTCTTTGCTTTTGCTAAAGGTAAACAACGGTCAGGGTTTTTCTTGTTCTTACTTGTACCGCACTCTCCCTTGATGGAACCGTCAGTACCAATACGAACCCACTTCTCGTCTCGCCATTTCTTTAGCTCGCCCATTACTTCCGACCAATTCGGTTCACCTTTCGAGCAGTGCGCTTGACAATCTTACCTACTTTTTTAGCAACCCTCGCCTTTTTGTTAGCCGTTTTTGATGCTGTTTTTGCGGCCTTTTTAGTAGCACTATTCGCTTTGCGAGCGTATTTTTTTTCAGCCTTTGCTTTTTCCCTAGCAGCCTTTACGGTAGTTGCGACCTTACTAGCCTTTTTTGACACAGCCTTAGAAGGGGACTTAAGGTCTTTGCCACCACCAAACTCAGGTTTAAGCGCAAGAGGTTTATAAGGGTTTGATACCGACCTCACTATGCGTTTCCCAACTCGACCTGCTTTAGGAGACTCTGTAATATTACTCATGCCGCTACGGTGACTGTAAGTTTTGCGTCTCTTTAACGCTTTTCCGTCTTCAGCTTGAGAACCAATCTTAGTTACTGTATGAAAATTTTTTTTCTTAGCCATAGCTTTTTAAATTAATAAGACGACTTCATCTTCTTCTCCATCCCGTATCCGGGATTGTTCTTCATCGAACCACCCATAGTGGCAGCGAATGTAGAAGCCTGAGCTTTACCGACTGCGTTATAAGGGAAGACCTTAGTCTTCATCTTTCCTGTCTCTCCACACTTGTACTTTACTGTAGGCATTACTTCTTGGATTTTTTTGCGTAGTTAGGGTCCTTGCAATATTTACTCGCAGCCATATTCGCATAAGCCGAAGGGTATCGGTCAAACGTTCGCTTAGCCCAAGAAATACCTGCAGGGCATATCTTATTTTTTTTGGCACGTCCTTTAGTAGCCATTATCGAGTTCTTGTTTTTCCGTTTCGAGTAGTCTGTGCAGCGGTCTTCTTACCCTTCGAATCGCGGATTACCACGCGGCTAGAGGTACTAGTCTTGCCTCTTTTGTTGGTAGTCTGCGTAGTGCTTTGAGAGGTTGAGGAACCGTCGGCATATGTAGAGGAAGACCTTTCGGTAAACTTACTCTTAGTTTTACCCTTCTTGTTTTTCTTCGACTTCACACTAGAATCAACTAGAACGCGAACACTATATGGATGTCCTTTTCTATGCATCTATCGTTGATTAAAAAGATATTTCTTAGCTGCTATACCTGCACCCGCTAGGGTTGCCAATCCTGAAGCAGTTTGACGAATTTCTTTACCAAGCCCCTGCTTCCCTGAAACACGACGCTTTGTGTTTCGGATATGCTTGTTCCTAAACCGAGAACCGGGCATAGCATTACCAACTGCAGAAGCTCGTCTACATTTTCCACTCTTTGCCATCTTGCGCGAACCGCAGCTACTCTGTCGAGCGCGTTTGCGATAAGCGCGATTGGCTTGTCTTGTTTTTTTATCCGGCATCTTATCGTCCTTGTCCCCGGTAGGGTTTGTGATAATTCTTACTTTTCTTGCTCGCAGACATCTTGGTCTTAGCATGAATGCCGGGGCGTTTCACGCTACTTTTTTCGCGATGAATAAAAGATATTCCTTTAGCCATTATAAAGATTTTAAACCTTTGAGTCCACGTATCCCTCCTGAAGCCCCTTTTGCTTTTCGCTCGGCGGCCTTTTTCTTCCGAGCTTCGGTTGAAGCTTGACGTTTAGCAGCCACCGTGTCCTTGACATTCTTCCTGCGCTCAGCAGCCTTGTTGTCAATTTCCTTTAGCTTTGTAGCTAACGTGTCTTTAAATGTAGTGGTAGAGTCTACCTTTTTTTCTTCAGCCATGTTTCAAATATATGAATGACTATTTAAAATATTGGAGAGTAATTAGATACTTCGTTAAAGCAAAGTATAAACTCAACACCGCTGACCTAGAGATGCTACTTTTTTTACACTCCGAAGGTTACTTCAGTAAAGACAAGTTTAAGGAGTTCGACCGTCTGCTCAGTTGGGACGTAAATAGGTTCGACCGACTCAAGCGCGACGATTGGGTTGTGGTGTTCCGCAAACATTCCGGAAAACGAAAAGCCCTGTACGGGTTATCGTACAAGGCTAAACGTATGATAGATTCTGTTTACAAGAAGCTCAGCGGAGAGGAGATACCCGTAGGGGCAGAGACCAATCCCTTGTTCGCTCGTAATGTCTCCTACTCCGACAAGCGGTACAAGGAGATGATTGAGAACATGAACAAGGCTACTCGACAATTACAACATCGCTCTCACGAATGATGGTGTAGGGGATGTCTCCTACCATCAGGCTGTGGCCTGCGTGTTTGTCGAAGTAGATGGTGTCTGCTTCCTTGATTCCCTTTACCTCCGTACCTACAGCATTGACCGTAGCCTTTTTGTAGCGGAAGTCTTTGGTGTCCTGAACAGATAGGATAAGCCCTGACTTGCTCTTCATCTCTTCATCGATAGGAGAGATGGCGATGTATTTGCCTATTGGTTTCATTGTGCCTCATATGTTCGTGCCATAGTAATAATAGCGTTGGTACTTAAGATGCTCACTGCTACGGACACTGCGTTCTGCAGGGCTACCCGCGTAACCTTGCACGGGTCGATGACTCCCATCTCGATGAGGTCTCCATACCTCGCGTTCTTCACGTCGAAGCCATGCCCCTCTTTAGTTACTAAGTTCTTCATAGCCGTCTCGTATACATCAGCAAATGAACTACCCGCATTAATAATTATCTGACACACAGGAGAACACAACGCTTCAGATAGAATAGCTGCAGCTACAAGGTCTTCAGATTTTTTATACTCCTCGTTCAAAAGCTTCATCTCAATTTTTTGATGCTCGTTATAAAGAGCGACACCTCCGCCGGGAAGAACGCCCTCCTCAAGAGCGGAGCGCACGGCGCATACAGCATCATCAACCCTATCGTATAGCTCCTTCTGCTCAAGGTCAGTGTTCCCACCTACGCGGATAACTCCTATGCCACCCGTCAAGGAAGCAATACGAGAAAGGATAAAGTCTTTGTCCGCCTTCTTCGTTGCCAACTTCGCCGCATCCTTCAGCTCGCTTACGCGCTTCTTCACAGCATCGGCAGCTTTAAGGTTGTCCTTGATGATGATGGTTTGGTCTTTACCCACGATAACCTTCTTGGCTGAACCGAGGTCAGAAGGTTGGATAAGGCTGAGGTCGTCGCCCGTAGCTTCAGAGAAGTAAGTAGCTCCCAAACTCAAAGCAATGTCTTGCATAAGCTCGTGCTGCTTATAGCCAAAGCTCGGAGGAGGAATAGTGCAAATCTTTACCTTCTGCTTCATCACGTTTGCAGCCAACGTGTTGGTAAGCTGCTGAGAGGTAGGCGCAATGATTAAAAGCTTGCGGTTCTTAGTAGGGTCAACTACATACGTCAGTACCTTCTCGATAGCATGGATGTTATCCATCTCAGCATCCGAAACCAAAACAAGGCAGTCCTCATATACGCACTCGTCCTTCTTGTGGTTGTTGATGAACAACGGAGTAGCATAACCACGCTCTACCTTGATGCCCGTAGTAGTCTCAAATGTAGTGTCGCTCGTCTGACTCTTCTCCACAGTAACCATCCCCGTCTTGCCAACCTTGTTGTAAACGTCAGCGATAATCTTTCCAACCGTATCGTCATTGTTCGCAGAGATAGTCGCTACGTCAAGAAGCATCTTCTTGGTTACAGGACGAGAACGATTCTTCAAAGAATCAACCACCTCGTTGGTAAGGCTCACAAGCGAACGCAGAACCTTCGTCTTGTTGGCATACTTGTTCTCCTCAAACATCTCGACAGCAGCCTTTACCAAACCCTCAGTCAAAACAATAGCAGTCGTCGTGCCATCGCCCGCAGAGGTAGCAGTACGCTCAGCAGCTTCCTTCATCATGCGAACCGCTAAGTTCTCCGTAGGGTCAACTAGGTCAACCGACTTCGCTACAGTAACACCGTCCTTCGTCACAGTAATGCCGTGAGTGTGATGAGGTGATTCGATAAGTACAGTATTGCCGCTAGGCCCAAGCGTACTCTTTACAGCATTGGACAACTTTGTGATTCCACTAATGAGGAGGGTGCGACCATCCTCGCCAAATTTTAAGTCCTTGGGACTGTAGCCTTCGTTCATTGAATTGAATTTAATTGATGTGTCAAATATAAGGCTCCCTATAGAGAGAGAGAGAAAAACTATTTTTTCGTTTTTACTTCCCTATGTACGGAGTTAAGTTAACATTATCGACACTTTAGCTGAGTATCAATAAGTTAGCTTACACTTCACCAACACAAGCAATGTTGAAAAACGACACTAAATGAAAAGAGAGAGGCATCACCCTCTCTCCAATCATCAATCACATTTAATGTCTCTCAAATTAAACGCAATCCTTTCCGCATCTCCTTCCGCATCTCAGCACGTTCGATGCCGTCGGCTATGCAATCTATTTTATACTGCTTCTTCATTTGCTGACGATACATGGCAGCCTCCTGTATGCCCGTCATATGATTCGGTCGATTGTTAATCAGCCGACCATTTTTGATAGTGAGTCCTTCTGCTTTCATACCGCTAACATACGAAAAGTTTTTAGATGTCTGTACTGTTTAGGCTCCCTGCCGTCTGACGCGCGCACCACCTCATCTCGAACCCAAAGTTTCGGTTCGGGGGGGGTGATGTTTTCAGCACCTTCCTCCGGAATTTTTGACCTTTTTCTAAATCGGTAAGCCCCGTCCGGAAACCCGCGCCCACAGCGGGCTACAGCGCGGCCGCTGTATCCGGTGGGGGTTCGAACCCTCACCGAATAAGAGCACCTACCTCCCCTGCTCCCCCTATCCCACAAGGAGAGAGAGGAGTTCAGAGGAACTCCCTAGCCCCACGACCAAAGAAAATGCATCTTACAAAACATCGGGAAAGCCTTGCTACCATTGGGCTGTAGAGCGAGAGAGAAAAGAAAGCGAACTACCCGAAGTGAATTCGTGGCCGGATAGCTTGTGTAATAGACATTAATTACACTATATTTGTGTCAGCAATGCACGAACAAATGACTGCTTGCAAATCTTAAATCTCTCACATCATGTTTAACAACTTAAACGAACTCGAAGTAGCATACTTCACAGCCTTCAACGCAAACGGCACTACGCTTGCAAAGTTCTACACTGCTCAGAAGAGCATCAAGAAATCAGGAGACGCAGTCTTCGAGAAGCGCATCAAGCTATGGCATCAGGTTGACTCGCTGTGGACAGCATTCAACTCCGACGAGGAGAAAGCACGACGAGCGGAAGCAGGCATCACGATGACATCAACTGACTTCTCAAAGAAAGTGCTTGGATATAAAGACAGAAGCATGAAAAACTCCATCCTTCGTGCTGTGAATAGCATCAATGACAACAGCGATTTGATGACAGCCTACAAGCGTGAGATGACTCGTCTCGGCAAGGGACGTTCGCTCAAGGGATTCAATGCCTTTGCGAAGCAGGTTGAAGCGCAGGTCTCCAAGGGAGCTACCACAGATGAAGCGGCAGAAGCTACTGCTGATGCAATTGCTACTGCTGATGCTGTTTCCTGCATCGCTCAACTGCAGTTCTTCGGTCTGCAGAGCGGACGTGTCGCACTCAAGGAGGACGGCACATTCGATTTCACTTCGGTGAACCTACAGCAGGCTGTTGAAGGTGCGAAGAGTTTTTACGAGCTACTTGCGGCAGAAGCAGTGCGACAGCTCAACGAGCAAGCTCCTGCAATCTAAGTGGGGGTTCAAACCCCCACTCAGTTACACTGACGAGACCTGAATGGTCGAAACGCTGTGAAGCGTCTGTAACAAATCTAATCTCTCTCTCATGACTCCTGAAAACCTCTACAGAATCTCAACCGCTATCCTTTGGATTGCATTTATACTCTCTCAGCTATGATTAACTACACAACAGATTCTAACAGCTACCGAGGCACCCTGATGGGCTACCATGGTTCTCCTGCTCCGCAGGACTTCCGCTCCGGTGCATCCGTATCGGATATCGCAGGCTTGCGTCCTGTAGACCGAGCATCCCTCAAGCAGGTCAGCCTGACGGAGATTGGTGCTAAGTACGGCATCGGATTCGAAATCGAGAAGACATCCTTCGCTCGCAATGCGATGAAGGCCATGCCATTGTTCGCAGGGTACGAGCGTGACTCATCCTGTGGGTATGAAGCAGTGACCAACATCCTGCCTTTGCTCCCTGCATCGGAATGGCGCAACAAGGTGTACTCCATGTTCCATCAGGCGGAGCGCATCTTGGATGACCAATGGTCACCATCCAACCAACGCTGTGGTGGCCACATCACCCTATCCTGTGACGGCATGAATGGAGGTGAATTGATGGAGCACATCCGTCCGTACTGCGGCATCCTACTCTCGCTCTATCGCAGACGATTGAAGAACAGCTACTGCTCTCGCAATCCAAACCTGCGCTTGGCGCATGAAGTTGAGAGTGCGCTTGGCGGAATCGCTTCGAAGTACAATGTTGCCAAGGTGATGAGTCATGGGGTTGAGTTCCGCCTTCCATCTCGCGTTCGCTCGGTGAGCGACATGAAGCGCAGGTACGAGCTGATGTACGTCTTGGTTGACTGCGCTCGCCAATCGTTCGAAGGCAATGCACCGACATGGGCGAAGGCGATGTCACGCATCAAGCCAATCGTCTCACTCATGTACCGAGACGAAGCGAAGGAGCAGAAGATTCTATCTCTCGCCAAGGATATGCAGAAGTTCATCAACACCGGCAAGATGGAATTCTCAGTGCTCCCATTCATCGACCCGTATGCAGAGACTGCATCATCCTTCAGGACGCGACGATGCAACCGACTGATTGCGCAGGGTGAGCGAGCTTACTACAGCGAGTCGCGATGGTGAGACCTTTGGGTGGGGGTTCAAACCCCCACCTGCTGTCGGGCGATGTGCATCGCTCCTGATGAGTCCGAAAGGACGAAACAGCAAACCAACAAACGGGTGATGGCCTACCATCGAAACGTCATGAACAATATCGAATCACAAGTCAAGTGGGTTTTCCGAATTGCCATTGCATTCCTCTTCCTTGCCGCGTACCTAACATCAGGCTGTTAATAACTTTTAACATTCATTGTTTGGAATTAGACATTCATTGCACTATATTTGTACTATCAATCACGGAGGAACACTCCTCCACTAAAATCTCTCTCTATCATGCGTAGACAACGCAACCCCCACACGAGCGGTGAGAACCGCAACCATTACACCAAAGGCTATCAGGCCAAGGTGGAGTTTTGGACAGGCCAACTGCTACAGCCTGACGGCAGGTACTCGCACGAGCGAGTCATGCAATCGCTCCTTCACTTCCAATCTAAGCAACAGGAATGGTGCGAGGCAAACGAGACAATGCTCATGGCTAAATTCGAAGATGCCTGTCGTGCAGGACACGGCACGCTGAACGCTCAGGTAGACTTCATGGGCTTCGGTCAGCAGGCCACATTGCACTGCCGTGACATCGTTACAGCACAGCAAAACAAGCGTCAGTCATGAAGCAGTTCGCAGAAGAAGCACTCATCATGGCACTGACTGCGATAGCATTCGTTGCGTTCCTTGCAATGGCCTGCTATCTCCATGACTCTTTAGAGTACATTCCAAACCCTATCAAGTAATCAATCATGCAAACACCAAGCAACACAAGTGTCAAAAAGGAGGACGAGCTATGGGTATTCGCGGCATTCCATTACGGATGGATGATGAAGGACTTCAAATCAGTCAACGTCCGAGAGTTTGCCGAAGAAATCGGTTTGCCCTACGAGCAGGCATTATATGTGTCTGACAACTATGAACGCTTGCTCAAAGAGCACGGTCACCTCTTCTCTTACTAATCTTCAATCAGGTGGGGGTTCAAACCCCCACCATAAATCTCTCTCTCATGAAATTCTACAGAACATTCATGGTCTCGTATCAAGCACCAACAGAACACAAAGGTGCGCGAGTCCGAATCAAAGACCTCTCCGAAGGCACACGTATCTTCATCCCATTCAACTACGAGTTGAACACCATCACAGAGATGGCGAAGGCTCACCTTAAATCAATTGGGATTCCAATCGTGGCTGAGGCACTCACCCACAAATCAGGATGGGACTCTTACCTGCTACTCTCGAACGAGTACGTAAACCTCCTTGAGAAATGATTAAGGCAGGCATCCAATTTCGTACTGCCACATGGCGTGAGTGGTACATAGTCAAGACATTCAAGAATCAACCACACATGGACAACTTCATTGAATACATCTGTCGAACCAAAGGCTACACCTTGGATGAGGTATGGCACTTAAATAAATAATCATGAAGACATACTTCAACGAAGAAGGACAGCATCAAGCTGACTTCGATAGGATGTGGGACGCATACGTACCCGCACAAGGCGAGGCTGACACAGCACACGGAGAAGCCATCCGTATCATCGCGCGATTCTCTTACGACATCTACAACAACGGAGGAGGCAACCTCTTCGAGAATGATGAAGACTACACTTGGAATCCTTACTACTCAGCCATGGCTGACAACCTCACAGAGTTCATGATAGGTTCAGGGTTGGATATCAGGCGAGAGATACGCCATGTAGTAACAGTTGGTATTGACCGACATGGATGGGATGAAGTTGTATCCCGATTCGAACCATTGATGGATGCCGTCATCAGACGCGCACTGCACGAAGAAGAAGTTTCATTATCTAAAAAAGAACACCATGCCTAATATGTCATACTGCCGTTTTGAAAACACGTCCAACGACCTTGAGGATTGCGTAGATGCAATCAACAGCGAGCGATGCTTACGCGATGAAGGACTCGACAAGTACGAGCGAAGAGGGTTACTGAAGATACTAAATCTTGCCAAGCAAATTGTCAAGGAAGAAGAGTACATCCGCAAGCTACTAACTCACGACCATAGACCATGGAACGAACCTCATAGCAATGGGTAGCTGTGCTTGAGAGACTGCACAGCATCCATACGGGGGGTGGTGGGGGTTCAAACCCCCACCATCTTTCTCCCCTAAAAAAAAATATCTCTCATCATTTGGAATTAGACATCTTTTGTACTATCTTTGTACAATCATTAATCATTTAAACACATCTCTCATGTGCGTTATCATTATCAAACAACAGACCGACAAGGTCATAGACCAAACCATACTGCGCTCGTCTGCGCGTATCAACCCACACGGGTTAGGAGTTACATGGCTCGACACATTCAAGACAGAGTACTATAACTCAGCAGACTACGATGTGCTTGAAACCAAGCGACCCTTCATCGCACACTTCCGATACGCTACCATAGGTGGGGTGACTCAGCACAATATGCACCCATTCGTATGCGGTACTCAAGACCACGAGCTACTCATGATGAACGGTACAATCAAAGGATTGGGTGACAAGACAGATTGCGACAGCCGAGTTCTAGCAGGTATGCTCGGAGAACTGCCGCGTGATACATGGAAGGATACATTGGAGGAGCACGAGTGCCGATTCACTACCATCAATACCAAGGCTCGCACCTTTGAGATATACAACGAAGATATGTGGCACACGCATGACGGCATCATGTACTCAAAGCCCAACGTCCTGTTCACCAACACGATTGCGGTATACGGTACGCTCAAGAAGGGACAGGGCAATCACCCACGATTCCTGTCACGAGCAGAGTTCGTAGGTTCAGGTATCACGCAGGACAAGTACCCGCTCTTGATTGACGGACTACCTTACCTGCTACCTGAAAAGGGGACAGGTCACCGAGTAGAGATGCACGTGTTCCGTGTGACGGACGAGATGCTATACGATGTGGACATACTCGAAGGTCATCCACGTTGGTATGTGCGTGAGCAGATACCTGTCCATGTGGGTAGCGAGACGCACATGGCTTGGACATACTTCAACCCCAAGCACCGACAGCCATCTGATGAGATGCACTACACGTTCCCTGCGCCCTCACCATGGGACGCTGATATGGCTGAAGACGATGAGCTTCTGCCCCTTGAATATGGCAACGCATACTACTGCCTTAATTGCTTCAACGCGGTAGAGAAAGATAACTCAGCCTTTGATACATACACCTGCAAGACTTGCAGTGAGAGCTTTGATGAAGCAGAACTAAACCAATACAAATTATTCTAATGGACAAGAATAGAATACCCGACTGCCTTAATTGGATGACCGATGACATGGTAGGTGCAGGAGCACCTGCCGATGCAGGTGAAGCCAAGTTAAACGAATGGCTCTATGAGTTCTTTGACGAGTACGAATCAGGAATCATGGAGTACATACAAAACGCCATGCAAGAGTTCGTGCAATCAAAAGAACCTGTAGAGTACGGAGAAGATGAGCGAGGATGCGACAAGTACCATCAACAAAAAGATGACGCGCTATGAGTGACAACATAACACCACTGAGTAAAGAGATAGCTCAGGTCATAATGAATCGGATTGTCCTTAAACGCATAACACCATCAGGCGTTGATGACTACAAGGATATAATGAGTGAGATAGAATCAGCGGTAAGCGAGATGCTAGTACAAATAGATAACCACTTTTGCGATGAACAGTAAAGAGATACAAGGCTTGATTGAATACGTAGAGAATCCTGACAACAGGATGCAAGGCGGATACCACGTAACAGACGTGGAGATGTTAAACATAGTGATGAATAAACTTAAAAGATTAGCAAAAAATATAGAGCAATGAATCACACATTTAAAAACAACGGTCTGATTGCAGACTTTATGGGGAAGCCCCGACACCAAGAGTACAAGACCTTCTTCAGGGTAGAGAACGAGGACGGCTCTGTAGGTATGGTACACGCTGAAGACTTCAAGTATCACACCTCGTGGGATTGGCTGATGCCTGTGGTACAAAAGATAAGCAACATGAAAGAGGTGGAGGTTGAGTTCACTATAGGTGACAGGTTTGTTTGGGTGACTGCTGAATTCGGGGACAGCGTGTTCTTTAGCGGTAATAACCCTGAAGACAAGAAAGAACCAATGATATCAAAAGTTTATCGTGGGGTTGTGAGTTACATAGAAAAAACATCAGAGCAATGAACAAAAAGACATACCCATTCAGTGAAGGAGACGAGTACTACTCAGTGGTCACCCGCGATGACGGACGAACAGAACTAATTTGGTCTATATGGGATGACGTCAGCGAAGAGATGCATGACAAAAATCCTCAGCAACTTTACTACACCACCAACCACGCACTTGAATTGGCTCGCATCAAGCCATGCTCAATTATTCTTTATTAAACTATATTTACACCATGGCTGTACTAATTAAATCAGATGGTAGTCAGCACGACTACCCAAACTACACCACCCTCGAAGGCAAGCAAGCCGCTGTCGGTGGATACATTGAACCCGTATACCTTGACAACAAGGTGTTACTCGTGAATGAAGAAGGTCTCATTCATCAGCTACCCGTTAACGAAACCGCTTCCGCGATGGCACAGCAGATACTTGTTGGTGACATCCTTCTCCTGACGAGGGAAGAGTGGAACGAAAACAATTGATATGAAAGAATTTTTTAAAGGGGCGTTGGTCAACGCCAAGTATTACGGCGACACTGAAGCCCGCATCGCAGAGCTGAAGAAGCTCCAAGGAAAAGAAAAGTATAATGTATCAGACCTATCCAAGTTTGGTAAGCTTATGCCACGCGAAAAGTTTGAGGAACAGTACCCGTTCCTGTGCGACAACCTACACAAAGATTGCACAGACGTGTGGATGTATCTTCAGAACTATTTCGTGCAAGCACTGAACACTGGAAGGTTCTACAACAATCAGTTCACGAAACGCGGAAAGACAGAGAAGGATATCAAAAAGATAGAAGAATATATCTTTGAGAAGATAGAAAAAATGTCTAAAGAATCCTTGGTTTCTGTCTAATAGTTTCGTATCTTTACATCATCATTAATCATTCTCTCTCATGTCTAAAATTAAACAGACCCTTGGCGAAAGCCAACACGATGACACGTTCCTTGATGACACCTTCCGTGTTCAACAACGAACGATTGTACCCACACCCTACATCATAGGTGCTATTCGTCAAATCTTTGACGACCAACTATTTGCTATCCAAATGGAGCAAGCCAAATCTAAATCTAATGAAACGAAACATCTTTGAGCAATATGTATCAGCAGTAAGCCAACGCTTCGACGTTCCCAAGGAGGAACTGTTCAGCAAGAAGAAGCATCGACACTTGGTTGATGCAAGACATATGCTGTACTACCTGTGTGCCAAGCGACCAATGAACATCAGCTACATTCAGATGTACATGGCCGACAGCGGATACGATATCTGTCATTCATCCATCATCCATGGAATCAAGAAGGTCACCCAACAGGTAGAGGCAGACCAAGATTATCAGTCATTGATTTCTGATATCAACAATCATCTTTCATCATAACGGGGGTTTAAACCCTCACTTAAATTCAACGCAATGGAAAAGAAACAATCAGTGTTTCATACTTTGTCGGCTCTCAATGTCAAGGACAAGGTTCGTAAGAAGAACAACCTGAGCTACGTCTCATGGTCAGATGCTTGGGCTATGCTCAAGAAGCTTTACCCCACCGCACAGCGCACCATCTATGAGCATGAGCATACAGGGTTCTGCTACTTTACCGACGGCAATACCGGATGGGTAAAGGTGGGCATCACAGTGGAGAACATAGAGCACATTGATATGCTACCCATCATGAACTTCCGCAACCAAAGCATCACAGTGGATAATATCACGTCGATGGATGTGAACAAAGCAATCCAACGTGCGACAGTGAAGGCCATAGCTATGCACGGTCTTGGACTCGCCGTCTATCAGGGCGAAGACTTGGAGGACGTAGCTCCGCCCGCACCAAAGCCCAAGCCAAAGGCAGAGGGTAAGGAGAAGCTCACCACCAAGGGTGACAAGTGGGTAGCTGCTGTCAACTACTTCACCAAGAATGCGCAGACAGATATCGCAGAGCTGTTCAAGTTCGTGGAGAAAAGCTACGACCTGCCACCACGTGTGAAGGCCAAGCTCAAGGAGGTACACGCTCAAGCTCAGACCAATGGTTGATATCATTGAGCAACTCAGAGACGACTCAAACTACTACGGCAAGGTAGGTAGGCAGTATCTATCCAACTCGGACATAGGTACTTTGCTTACTAACCCCGCAGAGTTTGGTGTCAAGCGCGAAGACAATGTGAACTTTGCCAAGGGCAGGTTATTCCATCAGTCAATCCTTGAGCCGGACAAAGCACGTGACTTCTTGCACATCGATGTAAGCACACGCACTACGAAAGCATACAAGGAGTTCATCGCTGAGAACAACGTCCCTTTCTGCTTGCTGACCAAGGAGGTCAACGAGATACTTGATTCAGTAGAGAAGATGATGTCCAACTTCACATTCTTCTCAATGATATTCAAGCAGGGTGCAACATATGAACAGCCTGCTGTTGGAGAAATCATGGGGCGTATGTGGAAGGGCAAGGCAGACATCGTTACTGACGATGCCGTGTATGACCTGAAGACAACGGGTGACATCAACAGCTTTGCTCGGTCAGCTAAGAGGTACAACTACGACAGTCAAGCCTACATCTACGAACAGTTATTCGGAAAGCGTATGCAGTTCTTAGTGATAGACAAGACGACCGGATGCCTTGGTCACTACACCGTATCAGATGAGTTCGTTCTCGATGGTGCGCGGAAAGTATCCAAAGCCATTGAGGTTTACGATAAGTATTTCTCTGCTGATGCACCGGATGATATCAGTTCATTCTACATAACTGATGTTCTTTAAAAGAAAAACCTTGCGGATAGAAGTTCCAACTGTCCGCGACACTTCACAAGCCAAGCAAGACTTGATTGATGCAGTGGCAATTTTTTTGGAGCATGAAATAAAAGTTACTTGCAAATGTCAAATGACAAAAAAAAAGAACCCGCCATTTGGGTGGACGGTCTTCGAATCTTTGAGGTCAAGGAAGGCCAAGGCCGCTCTTGGGGAATCGGAGACATCGTGATAGACCCTGATGTGTTCATCGCTTGGTTACACAAACAACCACGTAGGGAGGATGGTGCCGTCCGGATTGCCGTGAACCTGAGCGACCGCACAGGGAATTGGTATACCCAACTCGACACCTTCGTCCCGAAGAAGAAACAGGAGGAAGCTCCCGCACCTCAACCCGCTCCCCCGGTTGAGGCAGAGGAAGAGGACACTCCCTTCTAATGCAGGGGGGTGGGGGTTCAAACCCTCACCCCCTTTGTGTTAATTATCAACGTCCCTATTGTTCTTTTATATTTTATTCTATCTTTACTTTCCTTCCCTTACGTGAAAGAAAAGATAACATTTTCAACATCACAACTGAAAATCAATTAGTTACCTCCTCCAATTCAACACCATCTCGACATGACCTCGACACAGAAGAACACAACTATCTTCAAAAACATCCACGATACAGAGACAGCCTACTACATTACGACTAAGAAAGCTCTTGACCGAATCAAAGACGGCACATCCAAGCCCTTGATTCAAAAGATTCGTGACCGCAACATCAGCAAGGCGGAGAGACAAGAGCTGAAGAAGCAACTGCCTGCCATCTGCTTCAGTGGAATCTTCGTTCGGCGTAAGGATGATAGCCTGCAGGAACACAGCGGTATCATCTGCTTAGACTTCGACGACTACGAAAAAAGAAAAGATTTGATGGCCGAGAAAGAACGGCTATCCAAGGACAGGTATGTTTACTCTGTCTTTGAATCACCATCAGGTCTCGGCCTGAAAGCATTGGTGCGTATCCCGCCCATCCCTGAGCGACACGTACAGTATTTCAATGCGCTTGATAAATACTTCAGTAGCCCACACTTCGATAAATCAAGTAAGAATGTTGGGCGTGTATGCTATGAATCATACGACCCCACCATCCACATCAATTCTGAATCAGAGGTATGGACTCGCATCGAAGAGCCGGAGTACCTAGAGGTGGTGGCGCATCGTGACCCACCGACCATACCAATAACAGACGAGACAAAGATTGTAGACATCCTCATTAAGTGGTGGATAAAGAAGTACCCAATGGTGGAAGGGCAACGCAACCACAACACCTTCGTACTTGCCATGGCCTTCAATGATTATGGTATCAACAAAAGCTTAGCATCCCACGTGCTACGTCAGTACGCATCATCTGATTTCACGCAGGAAGAGATTACTCGCACGATTGATTCAGCGTACAGCCACACCGAGAACTTCAACACGAAGTATTATGAGGATGATGGGCACATCAATCAAGTCAAGACCTTGCTCAAAAGCGGAGTGTCAAAAAAAGAAATCCGCTCTCAACTAAAAGAAACCTGCAATCTTGAGAGCGATGTAATAGATGCAGTGCTGAGCCGACTCGAAGAAGAGAATGAGCAGGTATCCTTTTGGACGAAGTCAGAGAAGGGTGTAATCAAGATAGACCACCTTGAGTTCAAGAACTTCTTGGAAGAGCATGGCTTCTACAAGTATTGTCCCGAAGCAAGCAAGAACTATGTGTTCGTCAAGGTGACCAACAACCTGATTGACCATACGTCAGAGAAAGAGATTAAGGATTTCATTCTGTCGTACCTGCTTACCATCGACGACCGCACCATCTATAACTTCTTCGCTGACTCAGTGCGATTCTTTCGCGAGGAGTTCTTAACCCTGCTTGCAACGATAGACATCTACTTCATCAAGGATACCAAGGATGCATCCTACCTGTACTACCTGAACTGCGCAGTTAAGATTGCGACCGATGGCATCAGCATCATAGACTACATCGACCTTGGTGGATACGTATGGAAGGAGCACGTCATCAACCGCAACTTCTTGGAGTGTGAGTACGAGGGCTGTGACTTCTCTATGTTCATCGGCAACGTGTGCAACAATAACGAGAGCAGGAAAGAAACCATGGAGAGTACCATCGGTTACCTAATGCATGGATACAAGAACCTGAGCTACTGCCCTGCCGTCATCCTCAATGACGAGGTCATCTCTGATAACCCTGAAGGGGGGACAGGCAAGGGATTAATCATGAACGCTTTGTCGCATATGAAGAAGCTCGTCGTTATCGATGGCAAGGCGTTTGCCTTTGAGCGTTCCTTCCCGTATCAGTTGGTGTCTGCTGACACACAGATTCTCTGCTTCGATGACGTAAAGAAAAGCTTTGACTTCGAGCGATTGTTCAGCGTGGTTACCGAAGGCTTGACCCTTGAGAAGAAGAACAAGGATGCTATCAAGATTCCCTTTGACAAGTCTCCGAAGATTGCCATCACAACTAACTACGCTATCAAGGGTGCAGGCAATAGCTTCGCCCGAAGGAAGTGGGAGCTTGAGCTACATCAGCACTACAACAAAAGCAACACCCCGGTGATGGAGTTTGGTAAACACTTCTTTGCTGATTGGGATGACGAGGATTGGTGCAGGTTTGACAACTACATGATTCACTGCCTTATCAAATACTTGGACAAGGGATTGGTTAAGAGCGCATTCATCAACCTCGGTATACGTCAGCTCTCTGCGGCTACATCACATGACTTCATCGAGTGGTGCGGACTCATCAACAACCAACAACCCAACAGGCTGTTAGCTCTGCATGAGAAGAACCACATGAACGACATCTATGTGGACTTCATCACTGAGTATCCTGACTATGCGCCCAAGGCAAAGATGACTATCTCTCGTCAGATGTTTCACCGATGGCTTGTGAGTTACGCTATGTACAAGCATGGCGTAGAGCCGGAGACAGGAAGAGATGCACGAGGTAAGTGGATGCGTATGCGACACAAGCATGAGCTTGAGGTACAAACATCCTTCCCGGTATGAGTGATATCATAGAGCGGATACCCGGATACACCGACGACATGATGCTCAATTGGTGTACGCTACTGCACCGCGTAGTCTCAGCAACAAAGACTGTGACTGTGGGCAGAGGAAGAAACGTAGAACGTATAGCTGTGCCGAAACACAACACCCACCCTGATGTGGTGGAGAGAATAAAGCGCAGCTTAGAATACTATCGTAATCAGGCAACCATGACATTTCAATTTAGAGACTATCAAGAAGACATAATAAATCGAGCTGACCAAATCCTATCCGAACACGGCTTTGTTTATTTAGGGATGCAGGTCAGGACAGGCAAGACATTGACAAGCCTTGGCATCGCAGAGAAACGAGCTACTCAACATCGCGATGTTAACAACGTGCTGTTCCTCACAAAGAAGAAGGCCATCACAAGTATCACGGAAGACTCCAAGCTACTGTGTCCATCCTATGCTTTGTTCATCATCAACTACGAGAGTATGCACAAGCTTCCCGACATCTCATGGGACTTGATTGTGATGGACGAGGCGCACAGCATGGGTGCATTCCCTAAACCAAGCAACCGTGCGAAGAAGGTGAAGGAACTGATTACAAAGTGTAAGCCATTTGTCATCCTTATGTCAGGAACCCCCACCCCTGAATCGTACAGTCAGATGTACCATCAGGTGTATGGCATTCCCAACAATCCATTCGCTAAGCACAAAAGCTTTTACCGTTGGTCAGATGATTACGTGATGGTCACGCAGAAGATTATTAACGGCAGGCCACGCAACAACTATCACAACGGACGAGACCGTATCCTAAAGGAGATGGAACCATACACCATCAACTACACACAGAAAGAAGCAGGCTTTAAGGTGGACACAAGGGAGCACATCATCAAGGTAAAGATGTCTGACAAGACGTATGATTTATGTAAGCGACTGAAGAAAGACTTGGTTATCCAAGGAAAGAAAGAAATTATCCTAGCTGACACACCCGTCAAGCTTATGCAGAAACTCCATCAGATGTTCTCAGGCACAGTGAAGTTCGAGAGCGGAAAATATATGGTGATGGACGATACCAAGGCTGTGTTTATTCATGACAACTTTGGAGATAAGAAGATAGGCATCTTCTATAAGTTCGTAGCAGAACTCGATGCCTTGAAGAGTGTGTATGGTGATGGGCTTACCACAGATTTGGATGAGTTCAATAGCACCGACAAGAGCATAGCCCTTCAGATAGTCAGTGGGCGCGAGGGTATATCCCTACGTCAGGCTGAGGCATTGGTGTACTACAACATAGACTTCAGCGCAACAAGCTATTGGCAGTCACGCGATAGGATGACCACAAAGGAAAGGCTAACGAGCGATGTCTATTGGCTGTTCTCTGAGAACGGAATAGAATCTAAAATCTATAAGGCCGTCAAAGACAAGAAGGCATACACCGTTAATCACTTTAAACAAGACGCGGATACTTTGTAAATTGTCAGCAAATGACGGAGCAACAAATTCAATCCAAGCGAATCAAACAGTTAGAAGCAGAAGGGTACTACGTCCTGAAGCTTATGCAAACAAACAAGAACGGAATCCCTGATGTGATTGCGATTCCTCCTAATTGCGGTGTGCTGTTCAGCGAAATAAAGACACCCAAGGGTAGGCTATCCAAGCTACAGGAGTACCGACTAAAAGAACTAAAGGCCCATGGCTTACGAACAGAAGTATACCGAGGATGAGAAACCATACGAGCTTGATGAAGAGTTCGTAATGCAACTGCGTAGCATCTCTCGCAAGCAACTCGTGCGGGTATTGAATCTTCTCCACGACAACGCCGAGTATTTTACAGGCAAGATGGATGATTACATGGAGATAGGTGGAGTCCTCAAAGGAAAGGAACCATTCTATTTCAAGGTCGGCTACGTGTACTACTATTCAACACTGCCTGTGTTGGTACAATTTGAGGAGATATCCTCAGATGATTACTTGGATTTTATTTTAGCTGACTCTTATCTAATCGACTTTAATTGAATGAAGAACTTATTGACTGAAGAACTGCAAGGGTTGATTGCCCTTGTAAACGAGACCTGTGACTGTGATATCTTGGCAGGTGGTCGTAAAAGAAAGGACGTAGATGGGCGAATGATTTTCGCGCAGGTGTTGTGGATAAAGGGGATGACCAAGTCCGACATCGGTCGCATCCTAAACAAAGACCACGCTAGTGTGGTATACTACATCCGCAAGGTAGAATCATACATGAAGCACGATGCCATCCTTCGCCAACGCTACTCGTTTGTTCTTGATTCCTTCCTTCCCCCTGCTACACGCCACAACAAATACAACTACAGCAGATTTGATTTGCTTCAGGAGGTGATGCGATTGGAGGAAGAGTTGGTGAAACAAAAAGAAAAGACTGAGGCCATGTCGGATATTGCTCGTCGCAACTACCGTGAAGACGCCCGGCTCTCAGGCATCTACAAAATAATTAAAGACCGGATTCCCCTTGGGTTGGAGCATGAGGTAGAGCGCAAGCTTATTCATATTCTCAACGTAGGAGAGGAAGGATTAACACCAAGACGACCATGATGAGATGTCCACAATGCAACACCCAACTTCATTGGCAATCTGACTTTGACTATGATGATATGGGACACGAAGGAGAGGGAGTATGCGGGACTTACACCTGTCCTGAACCCAAGTGTATCATAGAGGATGTTCATATTTACATGAACGGATAGCGGGGGTTTAAACCCCCTGTTCTATATTTGCGATACAATCATGACATCATCTGTATCATGGTAACTGATTAAGAGATGGGAGAATCCCCGGCAATATGTCCGGGGATTTTCTTTTACCGCTTAGGTTGTCTCTTGAACTTCCTTCTATCTTCTCGCTCCTTCTGCCTGCGCTTGCGTTCCTTTTGAGCCTCTGTTTCTCGTGACTCTCTTCGTTCCTTGTCGCGCTCCTTCTTGTCTCGGATTCGCTTTCCGTATTCGCTCAGCTCTCCCTCAGTAAACTTTCTTGGTCGGTACGAAGGAGTAACACCAATGGCATCATAGAAAGATTCCATGTCCTCCACTGCAGCGTTAGGATTTTCTGACTTCTCTGCAATGAAGTTCAGCATCCCGGCGAACGTATCTACGTTTGCTCGCAGCGCATAGTCTGCAATCGTTAGACCTGCAGCTATCATACGGTCTTCATCAGTCTTTACCTTACGGAACCGACGACTCACCTGAGACAGTGGATTCACAGCTCCTATATCGTCACCGACCCTAACCTTCTCTCCCCTCATCCATTTGTCAATGGCGTTCTCTGCTGTGCCACCGAGGATAGGAATAAAGCTGAGCAGGTTTATCCCTGCTGATGCCATAAGAATCTTACGGTACGCCTCGCGCTTGTCTTCGTCATCTCCTGCCCATAGCTTTCCGAAGTTAGAAGCACCAACAAACAAAGCGTTGGCAAGACCGTAGTTGACGTAGAACTTACGGACATCCTTCATTGATGGAGCTTTACCCTTACCTATGGCTCGCGCAATATTCAACCCTGATTGGCTCACGTTGTTAATCATCAAGAGCGATGCACTACCAAACATGGTGAACAAACGAGTGTAGGCATTGGCGTTCTGCTGAATGATGCTACGCTCCGTTGCCCTACGGCTCTGCTGTGTTTCGTTGTAGTCCTCAAACTTTTGGATGGCTTGCTCAGGTGCCATCCCATTGATGACATCCCTTCTAAAGTTTGCCATGTATCCCAACACACCCATGATATCACCAATGATAGTTGGAGCAGCAGAGGCTCGCGCGTAGAGACGTGCGCCTCTTCC
>Ga0209308_10000037_pt1 | contig 126527 bp, 114 predicted proteins | sample COGITO_mtgs_1204_3_FD_184806 | JGI IMG/M metagenome (GOLD analysis project Ga0209308, IMG submission 184806) | Pelagic marine microbial communities from North Sea - COGITO_mtgs_120405 (SPAdes) (version 2) | ecosystem: Environmental > Aquatic > Marine > Epipelagic ... | reverse complement strand
TGAGAAACTATGAAACCCGATGCGACGTCGATTGCCACCTTCAGCTTTCGGCTTCCCGTCAGACGCACCTCGACCAGATAAAGTTTCGATAAATTCTGTGCTTTGAGAAGAGAGATCAACGGTTATGTCCTCCCCCCGAGTCACAAAGGGATAATACGAGTATTCGCCTTTAAAGAGTTGAATCGCCGTGACGTAGTTGGACAACTGCGACTTCGAAGCAGCGATATTTGCCTGTTTTCGGACGGCACCCACGGTCGGAATCAAAATTCCAGCCAAGATACCGATGATCGCAATGACCATCAATAGTTCGATGAGTGTAAAAGCGGATTTTTTGTTCATATGACGCATAAATTTATTCTCCTGAAAAGATGATTCCATTATCGTTTGCTGTATCGCGGAAGTCAGCATCGATTACACCGGTCGTTGCATTGATTTTTGTTTTGATGGCATTATTGGCAGCATCCCCCGTTGCTCCAGTTGAATATAGGTGAAAGCCAAACACCTCCCACGCATCTGGAGTGGCCTCCCATTTATACCAATAAATATAGGGGTTCCCCCACGGGTCGAGTAGCTCAATTGAGTTACCGGAAGAATCTTCATTCACCGAAAATTTGGTGTCATCGATAAACTTGGGGCGCTTCTTGACCTCCTCGTTGTTCATATCTTCAGAAATAATCGAGACGTCCAATTTACCACTCGTATTACGCTCCATCGAAAGACGCCCCGTCAATGCAAACAACAACATCTTATTCGTATCGCTCCCACCTGAATCGTGCCACGGATAATCACCATAGCGCAACTTGAACTGTTCAATCCCCTGTGACAGCACCGCCAACTCAGCTTTAGCCCTCGTGCGGGCTTGAGCGTTTTGCACCCCACGTGAGATGCCGAAAGTGATGCCAGCGAGAACCATGATGATGGCAATTACCACCAGCAGCTCGATCAGTGTGAAGCCACGGTTCGACGAACGTGCGCGGGGAGAAAATACAGATTGGGGAGTATCAGAAGTCATGTCTAATGAGAGGAGACAAGGTGTTGCGCCGAAAGTTTCGGCAAGAGATTAATATTCGCGCTAAAGCAGTATACTGTCAACGTCAGATGAGTGCGAAAGTGTAATGTAGTAAAAGTAAAAAGTAGGAACTGACGAGTTCATTTCGTGAAATAGACAGCGCTGTCTGGTTCACGGTGGTGACAGACAGCAATGTCTATCTCACTTTCAACCTTGTTCCATTGCACTCAGGTTTCAGCTCTCAAGTTTCAGCTCTCAAGTTTCAGCCCTCAGCCCTCTCTGCCCTCATCCCGCATACGGCTTTTTGAAAATCGCGCCACTGCGTCGGCGTTCGGCGATACGCTCGACGTCCTCCTCATTCATCCTCGCTGGGAAACTTGTCTCTGGATCAATCTTCCACTTGGCAGGCTTGAGGTCGTGATCCAGTGCCACGCGGTAGTCGAACACGAAGCAATCGCCCTCCCATAGGCTGCTGTCCTTCGGCATCAGCTCCATATAGCGCAGAATCCCACCTTTTAGATGGTAGACATTGGTGAAGCCTTTTTGCTTTAAATAGGCAGTGGAACGCTCGCAGCGAATGCCGCCCGTACAATACATCGCGATCTTCTGGTCCTTCTGCGTAGCAAGGTGCTCGTCCACAAACTTAGCGAACCCGGTAAAATCGTCCGTATTCGGATTGATCGCACCCTTAAACTTCCCCACCCCAACCTCGTAGTCATTGCGGGTATCAATAGTAATGACTTCAGGGTCAGAAATCAGCTCGTTCCACTCGCCTGGATCTAAATAGGTGCCAACTTCATCACGCGGGTCGGCTCCATCCTGACGGAAAGTCACGATCTCCGGCTTCTTTTTGACCTTAAATTTCGGAAACGGGCAAAAGTCCGCATACGAATATTTCACCTCGATCGCCGCAAAGCGTGGGTCCGACTTGAGCAATGCAATCGTGGCGTCGACCGCTTCATGCGAGCCCGCGCAGGTCGAGTTAATCCCTTCATTGGCAAAAATAATCGTGCCCCGCAGCCCCACCTGTAGACCGTGGTCAATCAATCGCTCCGCCCACTCATCGCGATCTGGTAGTTCGACAAAATGATAAAACGCTGCTATTTTCCAAGACTCAGACATAGATGGGGACGTATTAAAGTTAGAAGCCCCGAAGCAAGCAGAAAGTTTGAGAGCTGGTGACAGAAGTTAGAATTTCGAACTTTAAACATCCACAGATCTCAGGTCTCATTTCTCATTTCTCATTAAAAAGCCTTGTCATCGAGCATTGACCTGTCAAAGCCCTCCGCCTCACTTAAGAATAGCCCTCAACAAGCAGGCGCCTTCTTCACACGCTCAAGTATCGGTAATATCCGGTCAACGGGCATATTACAGATATTATGAACATCAAGTTTACCGATCTCGGGCTTCGCTCGGAACTCGTCGAAGGTATTCAACGCCTCGGCTTTGAATCACCCTCTCCTATTCAAGCAGAAACGATCCCCGTCGCGCTCAGCGGCAAAGATATCGTTGGCCTCTCCCAAACTGGCTCGGGTAAAACTGCCGCATTCGGTCTGCCCGCGCTCAATATGATCGATATCGATCGTAAAGAGACACAGGTGCTCGTACTCTGCCCGACTCGTGAGCTCGCCGTGCAGGTCTGCGAAGAGATCAATCGTCTCGCTTCTTGTCTGCGCGGCTTCACCTCGGTGCCCGTCTATGGCGGCACTCCAATCGACCGCCAGATGCGTGCACTGCGCAACGGCGCGCATGTCGTGGTCGGCACGCCTGGTCGTATTATGGATCACCTGCGCCGCAAAACGCTGCGCACCGACGCAATCAAAATCTGCGTCCTTGACGAAGCCGATCGCATGCTCGATATGGGCTTCCGCGAAGACATGGAAGTCATCCTCGGCGATATGAACGAGGAGCGTCAGGCACTGTTTTTCTCTGCAACAATGAATCGCGGCGTCGAAGGCTTGATCCGTAAATTCAGCCGAGGCGCCCAACAAATTTCGATCGAGCGCAAAGCTCTGACGGTTGATACGATCGAGCAGACTTATTATGAAGTGCGCAATCGCTCTAAGATCGAAGTGCTATGCCGTATTCTCGACCTCGAAACCAAGCCACGCGGCATCGTTTTCTGCAACACCAAGCAAATGGTCGAAGACGCGACCGAAGCATTGGCTGCACGCGGCTACGTGGCTGACCGCATCCACGGCGACATCACGCAAGTTAACCGCGAGCGCGTGATCAAGCGTTTTAAGGATGGCTCCGTTGAACTGCTGGTCGCGACCGACGTCGCTGCTCGTGGCCTCGACATCGACGATGTCGATATTGTGTTTAACTATGACCTACCACATGACCCGGAAGACTACGTGCACCGTATCGGCCGCACAGGCCGCGCTGGACGAACTGGTAAATCCGTCACATTTGTTTACGGACGCGACATCTACCGGCTCGAAGCGATCGAGCGCTACACACGCCAAGTTGTGCGTCGCATGCAGATCCCAACCATGGAAGACGTGGAAGGTCGCAAAGCCGACAAGGTTTTTAACCAAGTAAAGAGCCTCCTCGAAGCGGGCAATTTCAAGCGTCACGATGCACTGGTCGATCGCTTGCTCGACGCTGGGCACACTCCGACCGACATCGCCAGCGCACTCTTTAACCTATTAAATAAGGATGACGGTTCCCTTGGTGAAAAAATCGCCGAAGACACCGAGCCTTACTCAGAGACACCTAACCGCTCAGGCGGCAAACGTGGAGGAGGTGGCGGTGGCTACCGAGGCGGCAATCGCGGCGGAGGCGGTGGTGGCTATCGCGGCAAGCGTGGCAACGATAACCGCGGCGGAGGCGGTGGCTTTCGTGGCAACGATAGCCGCAGTAACGACAGCCGCGGTGGCGGTGGCGGCTACCAAGGCGGCGAACGTCCTAAGCGTCCATTCAAAACCAAGAGCAAATTTGGCGGCCACAGCGCTGGCGGCGAAAGCACAGCAAGTGGTGGTGGCTATAAAGGCGGCGGCAATCGGGGGGGCGGAGGTTACCAAGGCAACAGCGGCGGCAACAAAGACTTCACTCCTGTGAAGAAGCCAGCACGCCGCTTCAAGAAGCCTGAATAAAACCACGCGTAGAATATCTAATCGAAAAGGCGGATAGCAATATCCACCTTTTTTAGCTCAACAGTGGCACAGCCAAGGTCATTCTAATCGACCATCGATTGGACTACGAAATAAAGCATGGCTATATCTTGACTTTCTCAGTCAAGAACTAAAGATAATGCGCCAATGGATGACGCCCAAACAGTTAAAAACCAACGCCTCACACAAGCGGAATTGGAAAACGCCTCCGCCGTTGATCGCGTGCGTTGGGCGCATGAACAATATGGTGATAAGCTGGTTCTTAGTACTAGCTTTGGTATCCAAAGCGCAGTCATGCTCCACCTCGTCACCACCCAAATTCCTGATATTCCGGTAATTTTCATCGATACTGGCTACCTGTTTCCCGAAACCTACCAGTTTGCTGAGGCATTGACCGAACGGCTGACTTTAAACCTGAAGACCTACCTTCCGCGCCAATCTGCGGCTCATCAAGAAGCTGTGCATGGCAAGCTTTGGGAACAAGGCATCGAAGGCCTGGCCCAATACAATCGCGTCAACAAAGTCGAACCAATGAATCGAGCGGTTCAAGAACTCGGCGCGACTGCATGGCTCTCGGGTCTACGCAGGCACCAATCGTCTTCGCGCGAGAAGCGCACCGTAGCCGAGCAGCAAAACAAAATCATGAAGGTGTATCCGATCGTTGATTGGAACGAGCGCGACATTTACACTTACCTGACCGAAAACAACCTGCCTTATCATCCACTTTGGGATGAAGGCTATGTATCGATAGGCGACTGGCACAGCACCAGCAAACTCAGCGAAGGTATGAGCGCTGAAGAGACACGTTTTAGTGGCCTCAAGCGCGAATGTGGGCTCCACGAATCCAACGCGGATTCGGATTACCAGATATAAAATCTGACGAGTCAGAGGTAAAATGTGCGAAGGCATGAAGGTGCGAACCTAAAACCTGCAACTTTTGCACCTTTGTAGTTCCTACCTTCCAATGTGTGCGAAGAGCACTCAGCCGCAACCGTGTCCACAGGAATCGCTAAAGTGGATTGATCATCCAACAGAGGTGTGAGCAAAGAAATCTGAATCTTTGCAAAGTGGGCGCTAAAAAAAACTCTACAACTCATCACTCTGGACGCTCTACCCTTGCACCCGAGCGAGCAGAGCTTATTTATCAAACCTTTCAAATCAGACTTACCAAAGCAACCACTCAGTGCCCCGCCTCACATTTCCCGCTCAGTCATCACGTGAATTCCACTCAAATTCCTAAGGATCGCCCCCCCAGGCATGTCGCCATCATCATGGATGGCAATGGTCGCTGGGCCAAAGAACGTGGCCTACCTCGTATCGAAGGCCATCGGTGCGGCGCAGAGGCGGTTAAGCGCACGCTCAAAGCTGCCCAGGAAAACGGCGTCGAAATCATCACCTTGTATGCCTTTAGTGTCGAAAATTGGAACCGCCCCAAAGTAGAAGTCGATGCGCTCATGGCCCTACTGGATCGGTTTCTTGTCGATCAACTGTCCGTACTGATTAAGCGAAAAATCCGTCTGCGCGTGGTCGGTCGTTATAAGGAGCTCCCTGATTACATTCAACACCGGCTGCGCAAGTCCGAAGCCGCCACCGCAAAATTTACCGAACACACCCTAGCACTCGCACTCAACTATGGCGCACGCACTGAAGTAGTCGACGCCGTCAAAGCCATCGCGCAAGCCGCACAAGCCGGCAGCGTCGATCCCAACACGCTAGACTACGACAGCTTGCGCCCCTATCTCTACACCAACGACCTGCCCGATCCCGATCTAGTCATCCGCACCTCAGGTGAAGCACGGCTGAGCAACTTCTTACTATTGCAAGCCGCCTACGCTGAGATCTACTTTACTCCCGTGCTATGGCCAGACTTCGACGAATCACATTTTAAAGCCGCACTCGCTGACTACTCCTCCCGCGAACGCCGTTACGGTAAAACTGCCGAACAATTGCAAGACAGCTGATTTTCAATTTGTTCCTTCACCTGCCCAAAGAGCACCCAGTTCAGTCACCCCTGCGGGGCCGGCTCGGCAGACCATCTACGCGCTAATCGCGCTTCGTCACTCTCACTTCCATCCTAACTCTCACTTCCACTCTCACTATTTTATTATGAAGCATCGAATCTTCAGCTTCACGATCCTCTGGTTGATCGTCACAGTCTCACTACTCATTTCAGGCATCGCCGCAGGCGTCTGGCTACTCGCCATTCTGGCATTTTTCACGCAACTTGAGCTCTATCAACTGTTCGATAAAATGGGGCTCAAGCCGATCAAGTCGCTCGGACTTGCTTGCGGCCCCATCATCATTTTAGGCTCCTACTACCTTGGCGGAATCGATGCTGGCACTGATATTTTTATTCTCTGCTTTCTGGCACTCGCACTGACGATCATTATTAAAGATCTACAAGCAGGCCGCCTACGCAGCTTCATGCCGACGCTTTTCGGGCTCCTCTACGTGCCCTTCATGCTCCACTTTTTCGTAAAAGTCGTGAAGATGGCGGAGTTCCACGGTTTCACCGATGGTACCAGTATCTTTCTCACGATCTGGATCGTTGCAGTTGCCAAATGTACTGATGTCGGCGGCCTACTAGTCGGAATGAAAATCGGCAAAACGCCTCTCTCGGTGATCAGCCCGAAAAAGACTTTCGAAGGCGCAGCCGGCGGCATTGTGTTTGCCATGCTCATCGGCCTCTTTATTCTTGGCATCTTTAATGCCTATGCTCCCGAAGATTTCACTTGGTGGCGCTCCGCACTGATGGCGATTCCTATCGGCATCGCTTCGATCGCGTCTGACCTCGTCGAGTCGGCCTTCAAACGACAAGCCGGTGTCAAAGACTCCGGCACTATCATTCCCGGCATTGGTGGTATTTTTGATCTCACAGACAGCCTGCTGCTTACCGCGCCGCTCGGGTATTTAATGTTCAAATACTTCATCTTTTAGATGTCCGAAACCGCGAAAAAAAAAGTGGTGCTTCTCGGTGCGACTGGTTCAATCGGTGGTAGTGCCCTACGCGTCCTGCGCGAACATGCAGATCGACTCGAACTAATCGGCGTCGCCGCGCACTCCAGCCACGCCGCGCTCGCCGCGATTTGTCATGAATTCAACGTGCCACATGCCACGCTCTCCAGCGAAGCTGCCTACGCCGAAGCCAACGCAGCCAATAACTTTCCCGCCAACACTCAACTCGGTTGCGGTGACGCTGGCTTACTCGAAATCTCGACCTTGGCCGAAGCCGACATCGTGCTAGTCGCCGTTGCTGGGTCCTGTGGGCTCAAGCCGACCCTCGCAGCCATCGAAGCCGGCAAGGACATTGCGCTCGCCAACAAAGAGCTGCTCGTCCTCGGTGGAGCCTTCGTTATTGAAGCAGCCAAGCGCAAAGGCGTGCGCCTTCTCCCGACCGACAGCGAACACAACGCCATCTTTCAATGCCTCCAAGGCCATCCACTGCAACATCTCGACAAGCTTATCCTCACCGCGTCTGGCGGACAATTTCGCGACGCGCCCGTTGCTCGACTCGCCAGCGTCACACCAGCTGATGCCACCCAGCATCCCAACTGGTCGATGGGGCCGAAAATCACAGTCGATTCCGCAACGATGGCTAACAAAGGCCTCGAACTGATCGAAGCACATTGGCTCTTCGGCTTGGAACCAGATCGCCTCGAAGTGGTCATTCACCCACAGAGTATCGTGCACTCGTTCGCGCAATTTATCGACGGCTCGATCCTTGCACAGTTGAGCCCGCCTTCTATGACCTTTGCGATCCAGCACTGCCTGCTTTACCCCGACCGCGCCCAAGGGGTGGATGCCACCATGGATTTCAGTCAGACTTTTCAACTCGATTTCAAAGCACCCGACTTAAAACGCTTCCCTTGCCTGCAACTCGCCTACGATGCCATGCGCACAGGCGGCAGCGGCCCCGCCATTTTTAATGCGGCCAACGAAATCGCGGTCGAGCGCTTCCTAGCCCACGACCTTGCATATCTCGACATACCGCTCGTGATTGAGCAGACACTCAGTAACATCAACTCTGCCTCCGCCGCCGACCTCGACGCACTGCTAGAGATCGACCACCAAGCGCGACAAGTGGCCCGCGACTTTAAATCTCAGTAACGCGTCCCAGTCTTCGAATCTCAACTTTCAGCTCTCAGGTTTCAGCCCTCAAGTTTCAGCCCTCAGGTCTCTCATCTCCGCCATGCTTCTTAATATCTTCTATATCGCCATCGCGCTGCTCGCGCTGAGCTTCTGTATTTTTATCCACGAGCTCGGCCACTTTATCGCCGCTAAAAAGCGCGGCTTAATCGCCGACCGCTTTTCAATCGGCTTCGGCCCGCGCCTATTCGGCTGGAAATGGCGCGGCACCGACTTCCGCATCTCACTGCTACCGCTTGGCGGCTATGTCTCGCTACCTCAGCTCGCCGACATGGGCCGACTCGAAGGCGGCGAAGAAGACGAGTCCGAAGACCTCCCACCGATCTCTTATGCCGATAAGATGATCGTCGCCGTGATGGGCGCTGTGTTTAACATCATCTTGGCATTCTGCCTATCCCTCATCCTTTGGGGTGTCGGTCGCGACATTATTAAAACCACCGTAGTCGACGTCGCCCCGGAGCAAATTGTCAATTCCGCCGGCGAAATCGTGCCTGGTCCAGCCTTCGAAGCAGGCCTTCTCGCAGGCGACACCATCCTTGAAATTGATGACGAGCGGATCGGCGATTGGATGCAGCTACAAAATGCGGTGATGACCGGCACTGGTCGCAACGACGCAGGCATCCCCACCACCGAAGTCACTGTTCTGCGTGGTGATAAAGAGCTCACCCTCACTGCTCACCCGGTGCTCGTCACCTCCGAAGACATCCGCACCCTCGGCGTGCAACCTGGTACCGATCTCGTCGTCAGCATGGTGCAAGAGAATATGCCCGCGTTCGAAGCAGGTATGCTGCCAGGCGACCAGCCTATTGCCCTCAATGGCGAGCCGATTACTTCCGCAGCTTTTTTGAGCGTTTATCTAAAGAATCATCAAGGCGGCAGTATCGACGTCACCCTCCTACGTGAAGGCCAAGAAGTCATCCTGCCGATCGAGCCAAGAATCGCACCTAGTGAAGAATCTCCACGTTTTGGATTCGCCTACTACTACGAAGCCCAAACCGAGCGAGTGCACCGCAATCCATTCGAGCAGATCACCATCATGGCCAACACGATGAAGATGACACTCGTCGCGCTCGTCAGCCAGAAATCAGACGTCAAAGTGCGCAACATGAGTGGCCCGGTCGGCATTGTGCATGGTCTCACTACGATGGCCCGCTATGGCTGGATCGACCTCGTTTGGTTCCTCGCATTGATCAACGTCAATCTCGCGATCTTCAACGTGCTACCGATCCCTGTGCTGGATGGCGGCCACATGCTATTCGCCACGATCTCAAAAATCACCGGCCGTCCGCTGCCTCGTAGAATAATGGAAGGTGCGTATACCGCCTGCATCGTCATGCTACTCTCCTTTGTGGTTTATGTCTCGTTCTTCGACGTCAAGCGCGTCGGCCAAGACATCGGCATCGGCCAAAACGACGAGGCAGAAACCGTCCAAGCCAAAGACATCAGCAAAGAAGAACTAACCGCAGAGAACGCTGAGCAAATCAATGAGTAACTTAAGCGAACAAGTATTAGGTGCGGCAATCGATGTGCATACCGAGCTCGGGCCCGGACTACTGGAAAGCACATACGAACGTTGCCTCGCCCACGAACTATCTTTGCGAGGCATTCAGGGTATTCGCCAAAAGAAACAGCCGATCACCTATAAAGGCTTGGAGTTAGACGAAGGCTACCGCCTCGATATTCTTGTCGAAAACCAAATCATCTTAGAGCTAAAAGTCGTCGATCAACTCAATAACATCCATACAGCCCAACTGATTACCTATTTAAAACTATCAGGTTGCACGCTTGGCTACTTACTGAATTTCAATGTCACAAAAATGAAAGACGGCATCAAACGAGTCGTCTATAATCACAAAGACTAGAATTCATAATCACTGAGCCACATCATTCTAAGCTCCGCGTTCTCTGCGTCCTCTGCGGTTAACCTCTTTTATTCCCAACACTCATTCGAAACGCTCGCATGACCACTCTCTCAAATCTCGATTACTGCGCATCGCGCTTTCAGGCGAAGCGACGCGATTCACGTGTCATCCACATCGGCAATGTTGCTGTCGGCGGCAACAACCCGATTCGCATTCAATCGATGACGACCACCAATACTCAAGACGTCGACGCCACCGTGGCGCAAACGCTCGCCTTGGCTGAAGCAGGCTGCGAGATCGTCCGTATCACAGCACCCAATAAAGCCGCGGCCAGAGCCCTCGGCGAAATCTCCAAGAAGCTTCGTGCCGCTAAGTGCGACGTGCCACTGGTCGCCGACATCCACTTCCTGCCGACCGCCGCAATGGAGGCCGCGCTACATGTTGAAAAAGTCCGCATCAACCCAGGCAACTACGCCGACAAAAAGAAGTTCGCCGTACTCGAATATACCGACGCCGCCTATGCCGAAGAACTCGAGCGCCTGCACCAAGCGTTCTCGCCGATCGTTCTGCGCTGCAAAGAGCTTGGCCGCGCCATGCGCATCGGCACCAACCACGGTTCCCTCTCTGACCGACTCATGAATCGCTATGGTGACTCACCACTCGGCATGGTTGAAAGCGCACTCGAATTTATCCGTATCGCCGAGAGTCACAACTATCACGACATCTGCCTGTCGATGAAAGCGAGTAACCCAAAAGTTATGATCGAGGCTTACCGTCTGACCGCCGCACGTATGGCCGAAGAAGGTATGAACTACCCGCTGCACCTCGGCGTGACCGAAGCTGGCGACGGCGAAGACGCCCGCGTCAAAAGCGCGATCGGTATTGGCGCACTGCTCAACGATGGTCTGGGCGATACCATCCGCGTCTCACTTACCGAAGATCCAATCTACGAAGTGCCCGTTGCCCGCGACCTCGCCGACAAAGCAATGGCGCTCTGGAACCAGCAGGCGGAGCTACCACTTTCGGCCGAAACCAAAGACAGCATTAACCCGTTCGACTTCAATCGCCGCAGCGCCCGCGTCATTGAGCTCGGCCCGAAATGTAGCATCGGCGGCGACGTCGTCCCCGCCGTGATGGTCAAAACACAGCACCCGATCAGCGCAACTGCAGAAATCATCCAAGACGTTTGCCGCACCCAGAGCTCGCTCAAAGAAAGTAAGCTCGAAGGCCTCCAAGTCGAGATCAACAGCAGCGGCGACCTCACCGCATTTACTGGACTACACGAAGCCCTGCATAGTGTGGTACAAGCCTTCGTACTCGAACTTTCGGACGCAGTCGACCTCACTGACCTCGAAGCATTCGAATGGCCTGAAGACGGCCTCGCCGGCATCACCCTGCTGCAACACATCGAAAAGGAAGACGCCTACTACGCGACCAACCTGCTACAGTTTTGCCGCCAAAAAGGTTTCAACTGCGCCATTGATTGCCAAGCTGACGCCCTGCGCGAGGAGATCGGCGTACAACTCGCCCCGATGGGCAGCGAGCGTCTAATTCTAACCAGTGGCGTTCGAGCTTGCTCGGGCTCTGCATCAGAATCGCCCAACCACCCCGTCGGCAGCTACCGTACCCTTGCCGAAGCTGCCCAAGCCTTCGTGCCGGACGCACCTATCTGGATACGTAATACACTAACGAACACGCTTGCGCCGAAAGACTACTTTTCAGATCGCCTACTCGAAAGCAGCATTCTCAGCGGCGCCCTACTCTGCGATGGTATCGGCGACGCGATCAGCATCGAGACCGAACCACTCCTCGAAAAAGCCACCACGCTCGCTTATAATATTTTACAAGGCGCACGCGCACGCATCACCAAAACCGAATTCGTCGCCTGCCCAAGCTGCGGTCGCACCCTATTTGATTTACAAAGTGTCACCCAAACCATTCGCGCACGGACCGACCACCTCAAAGGTGTTACCATCGCGATCATGGGCTGCATCGTTAATGGCCCTGGCGAAATGGCTGATGCTGACTTCGGCTATGTCGGTGGCGCCCCCGCCAAAATTAATCTCTACGTCGGCAAACAATGCGTAAAGTATAACGTGCCCGCCGAAGAAGCCTTAGACCGTTTGATCGGTCTAATCAAAGAGCACGGCAAATGGGTCGAGCCGAGTTAAGCTAAAGCCGATTAGGCAATCATGACATCTTCCATGTCGTCAATTTCATCTAGGTCTACCTCAAAGATCTGATGGTTGAGCTGCGCACGGAAATCATCATACTTGATCAGTTCTAATCGGCCATCGAAGTGCTCGACGATCGCAGTCTTGGATTCCACCCAGTCGCCCGAGTTTAAATAGTGAATGCCATCGATTTGCTTATCATCGGCACTGTGAATATGTCCACACATGACACCATCACAACGCACACAGCCAACACACTCAAAAAAATCAGTCCAATAGTCATAATAACAGAAGTTTAAATTAACAGAGTCTCCAGCTGTAGCCGGCAAGAATGACGCTTAAAGTGACGATAAAAAAGCAGATCTAAAAAAAGAACTACAAAATGAAGCGGGCTGCAGGCATTTGCAAGTTTGAGTTGAAGCCGAACCTCACCTGTCATTAACTCGTCACATGTCTACCATCGGAACACCTTTTACATCTACGGCAATAAAAGTGCTGCTTTGCGGCTCAGGCGAACTGGGTAAAGAAGTCGCCCTCGAATTACAACGCTACGGCGTTGAAGTCATCGCCGTCGATGCGTATGCCGACGCACCAGCCATGCAAGTGGCCGACCGCTCACATGTTATCTCCATGCTCGACGGCGACGCCCTCCGCGCTGTGATCGAAGCAGAGAATCCCGACTTCGTGGTACCCGAAGTCGAAGCCATCGCCACTGATACACTCGCTGCGATTGAACGGGACGGCATCGCCACCATCATCCCCACCGCTCGCGCCACCCAACTCACGATGAACCGCGAAGGCATTCGCCGCCTCGCAGCCGAAGAGCTGGGTCTGCTCACTTCGCCATATCAATTCGCCGACACGTTGGAAGACTTTACCGCTGCGATTCACGCAATTGGCATGCCCTGCGTGATCAAGCCCATCATGAGTTCTTCTGGCAAAGGTCAGAGCGTCGTGAAAACAGAAGCCGACATCGAAGCCTCCTGGAATTACGCCCAAGAAGGCGGCCGCGCTGGCAAGGGTAAGGTCATCGTCGAAGGATTTGTCGATTTCGACTACGAGATCACCCTACTTACCGTTCGTCACGTCGATGGCACCAGCTTTTGCGCGCCGATCGGCCACATTCAAGTCGATGGCGACTACCGCGAATCCTGGCAACCGCAAGCCATGAGCGAGGCCGCACTCAATAGTGCGCAGCAAATGGCCGAAGCCGTCACAAGCAGCCTCGGCGGCTATGGACTGTTCGGTGTCGAGCTCTTCGTCAAGAACGACACCGTGATCTTTAGCGAAGTTTCCCCACGTCCGCACGATACGGGGATGGTCACCATGATCTCGCAGGACTTAACCCAATTTGCACTTCATGCCCGCGCCATTCTGGGATTACCAATCCCCAGTATTCGCCAATTCGGCCCCAGCGCCTCATCGGTGATTCTAGTCGAAGGCAAGTCGGAGCAAGTCAGCTTCGGCAATCTGCAACAAGCACTTAGCGAACCTGACACACAGCTACGCCTGTTCGGCAAGCCAGAGGTCAATGGTAAGCGTCGCATGGGCGTCGCCCTAGCCCGCGCCGAGACGATCGATGCCGCTCGCACTAAAGCCTGCCGCGCATCGAGCGCGGTGGAGGTGCAATTGTAGTTGAGGCGACACTCTTGTCGCTTACTTTGAAACGTATCTGAATATTGCGGGAGGACAATACTGAACAGCAAAAGCGACAAGAGTGTCGCTTCTACTTTCCCGCTACGGTAGCCAAGGATATTTCCTGAAATTGGGCTCGCGCTTTTCGTTCCATGCTTTGCGGCCTTCCTCGCCCTCTTCGGTGAGATAGTAGAGCATCGTCGCATTACCCGCTAATTCTTGTAGGCCTTGCTGACCATCCACGTCGGCATTGAACGCCGACTTGAGGCAACGAATCGACAGTGGGCTATGATTCATCACTTGCTGCGCCCATTCAAATCCTTCGGCTTCGAGTTGCTCATAGGGAACGACCTTATTGACCAAACCCATATCCAGCGCTTCCTGTGCATTGTATTGGCGGCATAAATACCAAATCTCGCGCGCTTTTTTGTGGCCGACGATACGCGCCAAATAACTCGAACCAAAACCACCGTCAAAGCTACCAACCTTTGGACCAGTCTGACCAAACACCGCATTGTCTGCCGCAATCGTCATATCGCACACCACGTGCAAGACATGCCCGCCGCCTACCGCAAAACCGGCCACCAGCGCGATCACGACCTTCGGCATCGAGCGGATCAACTTCTGCAAATCGAGCACATTCAGGCGCGGCACACCATCTTTGCCGATATAGCCACCTTCTTTATGACCACGAATCTTTTGATCGCCGCCCGCACAAAATGCGAACTTACCGTCGGTCTGTGGATTAAATCCAGTTAGCAGAACGACACCGACCGAAGTATCTTCACGCGCATCGGTGAAAGCCTCGATCATTTCGGATACCGTATCTGGCGTAAATGCGTTACGCCGATGCGGTCGATTGATCGTCACTTTCGCAACACCATCGCACTTCTCATAAAGTATCTCTTCAAACTCGCGGGCTTTTTTCCAATTCATACCGACAAGATAGGACGGGTTTTAACCGAAAAGCAACGTCACGATTCAACGATTAATACACGAAGCTCGCGGACGAGGCATCGCCGAAATTCGGCACGTGCAAGGCGCTAATCTTCTTGGTCTCTGTATCCAGCAACATCAGACGCATTCGTCCGTTTTGACGCTTGGTAAACACTAAGTGCCGACCATCGTTCAACCATGTGGGCTCGACCGCAGACTGCGAAACAGACGTCAAAATCTCACTCTTACGCTTTGTGCTATCATACAGTGCGATCTGAAAACCACCGCTCACCGCTGCCGTAAAGGCGATTAAGTTCTCTTTAACCGGGTTCCATGTCGGCTCAGAGCAATAGCTACTGACATTGGTCGGGATGCGACGCATCGGCCCACCATTGGCAGACATCTCATAAATCTGAGGCTTTCCACGGGCATCTGAAGTAAAGGCCAAACGGCGACCATCTGGAGACCATGTCGGCGACGCTTCTAAGCTTTTATTGGTCGTCAATCGGCGCGGCTTATTGTCGATCGATGCAGCCACATAAATCTCTGCGTTACCGACACTCGTAAGCGACATCGCAATACTCCGCCCATTAGGGCTATACTCGCCGCCAGAATTTGTGCCCTTATATGTCGCCACTGGGATCTTACGACCACTCTGCAGATCGATCATATAAATATCAGGAAAACCTGTTTTATAATAAGTCGTGTAGAGCAGCTTGGTACCATCTGGCGACCAACTAGGTCCAGTCACCAACGCACGATCCGCAGTTAACGGACGCACACGATTAAACAACAAGTCACTCGTATATACCTCGGACACACCACGCTGCTTACCAATAAAGGCTAACTTACCCGCAAAGAATCCTTTTATATGCAAAGTAGCCTCTACCGCCAGATCGCAGGCGCGAAGGGTAGCGTTTTGCAAATCGCGCCCTGGCACCACGCGGCGTAACTGTTCCTGCACTGGCTGGCCAGAGCCAATTGTAAGCGTCACAGACGAGTCACTGGCACGCTCGATTTGAAAGGTAAAAGCCGACTTCGCTGCGGTCGTCACCATATAACCGCCATGCAGAGCAAACGCCCGTCGTGCCAACTTCGCTAGGGCTTCATCAGTGCTGTCCACTGCAATCGCCAAACGCCCCTCACTTTGGCGAACAGCTTCGCCAATATTAATCGACTCCGCCGAAACAGTACTCGTCTGCAAAGAAAACGAAGCAATAAGAAGCAAAAAGTAATGAAATATACGCATTTATAATAAATAGTCGTAGGCTTGCAATAACCGCAAACGCAAATCCACTTCAATAAATATTTTTTAATCATTGGGAGGCGTAGCAAAGTTCAGAAGCTGCGCCTGCGTAATAAGATAGAATTGAGATCCGCCTACGCATCCTCAACAAAACCGACTCTTTTGCGAATATTTATTCGATTCGTGTTGAGTCGCAGCCAGAGAGTTCCACTCTGCTCAATTCTTCAACCAAAACATACAGTGGACATAGAAAGCATCAAAGCAGCTCTTAAGACGGTCAAATTCCCAGGGTTTAGCCGTGACATCGTCTCCTTTGGCCTCGTCAGAGACGTCGACCTTAAAGATGGCGAAGCCCTGATCAGCGTCGAAATTACGACCGCAGACACGAAAATTCCCGAGCAAATTGCTGCCGACATTAAGTCCGCAGTGGGCGCCCTCGATGGGATACTCGACGTCAAAATCCGCATGGAGATTTCCCAGCCAAAAAATCAGCCCAGTCCGACTGGCGGAGCCAACGGTAGCACGCCGACTAACAGCGCCGCCATGCAGAAGGTGAAATACGCCATCGCAGTCGCCAGCGGCAAGGGCGGCGTCGGCAAATCCACCGTCACAGTGAACCTCGCCTGCGCACTGCAACGCCTGCTTGCAGCAGACGGCAAGGCTGGCGTCGGCATTATGGACTGCGACATTTATGGCCCGTCCATTCCTCTGATGCTCGGCGCCAGCGGACGCCCAGAAATCGATAACGATCTAATCGTACCATTAGAAAATTTCGGCGTGCGTACGATGTCGATGGGATTCCTAGTCGACGAGGACTCCCCAGTCGTCTGGCGTGGCCCAATGATCATGAAGACCATTCAACAGTTCGCGCAAAACGTGAATTGGGGTGAATTAGAAATCCTCGTCGTCGACCTGCCACCAGGCACTGGCGATGCACAGCTCTCTTTAGTGCAAACCATCCCACTCGACGGTGCAGTGATCGTGACGACGCCTCAGCCAGCGGCATCCAATGTAGCTCGACGCGGCGCGCGCATGTTTGAAAAGGTCAACGTGCCGTATCTTGGCGTAGTCGAGAACATGAGCTATCTCGAAAACGCAGATGGCACACGCCAGCAGCTATTTGGTGAAGGCGGCGGCGCAAGTACTGCAAACAGTCTCGGCACGCCACTTTTGGGCGAAATACCAATCGATCCCTCGATTCGTATCGGCTGCGACAACGGCATCCCGATTGTCGTTAGCGAGCCCGAATCAGTGGCAGCGAAAGAATTCTTTAAAGTCGCCCGCCTAATCATCGAGCAATTAAATATATAGTTTTTTGTAAAAACTATATTGTTTTTATTTTGAACTAGCCACCGAAAGCCTTGTCATTAAGTATTACTTTATAGTGTTCAACCCAAAGGCAAATTGCCTGTAATGAGTAAGGATAAAAAAGATATGTCACCCACAACCACCAACGCAAAGCCCTCCAAAGGCTTCGCAGAGCGTTCCAGTTTATATCAAGAGTTCCTCGCAGAGCGCGAAGAAATCCTTCGACATAAATGGATTGAATCGGAAAAAAAGGGTAAAGACATTGGTTTCGAACGCGCCCTGCTCGATTGGATTCGAAAGCACCGCGAGAACTGGCGGAGCGAGCGAGCGCCCAGAAAAAAATAAACTTTCAAAAACCTCAGCAACATTGCTGAGGTTTTTTTGTGCGCGACTCACTCCTAAACTGTTGCCCCCACTTGGCCTTCGTCGTTAGACGGGGGATCGGCCCCACTGAAATCCGGCGCACCAATGACTCGCTCCCCGATCTTACGATCGAGGCTACGCCCATGCCTCCAGGCACAAAAAAACCGCCTCGTGAGGCGGTTTTAGTGAATTGGCAGTATCGCCAAACAAGATTAGTTCTTGATTTCGCGGTGCAGTGTATGACGACGAAGAAACTTGTTATACTTCTTTTTCTCAACGCGATCTGGCTGCTGCTTTTTATCGCGACTAGTCATATAGCGGGATACTGGTTTGCCCTCGGCGCGTGCCTCAGTGCATTCAATCATTACGTGTTCTCTGGCCATACTAAAATTCTCTGTTGGATTTTGAAAAAAGAGCGGAAGTTAGGTGCTTCAAGAGCTGAAGCAACTCTTTTTTCACCTGGATATCAATAAAACCGACCAGACCAGAGCTTGAAATCACTGAATACTTCGATCAAAAACAAACTTCCACTTTGATTCATCCTCTTAATTTCCAACGATATGACACAACAAGGATCGGCAGGTAACGTCATTGCCGCACTTTGCAGCTTCTTTATTCCGGGACTCGGGCAGCTTGTGCAAGGCCGACTACTCATCGCCATCGTCCAATTCGTTCTAGCCGCGGTTCTTTGGGTCGTCCTGCTCGGCTGGATCATCCACCTTTGGTCCATTCTAGATGCTGCTCTATTTAAAGCTAAATAAAGGGATTCGTATTTCATTAGATTGCGTATTGCCCTCATCGACTCAGCACGTTTTTACTCTTTGCTTCAAATGAGCAAAACGTCCCTTACAGTTTCCATCGGCACCGACCACGCAGGGTTTCCCCTCAAGGCGCCAATCATTCAATTTCTGCGCGACCGTGGCCACCAAGTCATCGATTGTGGCTGCGAATCGACCGAGTCCTGCGATTATCCCGACTTCATCCGCCCTGCGGCAGAGGCGGTGGCAGATGGCAAAGCCGATTACGGCATCGTGCTCGGCGGAAGCGGCAACGGCGAAGCCATCGTTGCCAATAAGGTCAAAGGCGTGCGCTGTGGCCTCTGCTGGGACGAATGGTCCGCGCAGATGACTAAAGAGCACAACGATGCCAACTGCATCTCCATCGGCGCCCGACCAGTTTCCGAAGCAATGGCGCTCAAGATTGTCGGCATCTGGCTCGATGCTGATTTCGAAGGTGGCCGCCACCAACGCCGCGTCGACAAAATCGAAGGCTAAGTCACCTCCCAACTTTTCTTTTTCACATTTAATCGATACCCAATAATTCTCATGGCAGACAAAAAAACAGACGACACAGGCAAAGGCGCAGGCCCAAAAATCCAGGAAACATTCCTCAAGGAGCGTAAAGTATTCCTTTGGGGTGAAGTCTCGGATAAATCCGCTCGCGATATCACCGAGAAACTCCTCTATCTCGAAGCAGACGCTCCGGGCAAAGAGATCACTTTTTACGTCAACACTCCAGGTGGCTCTATCACAGCTGGCATGGCAGTATATGACACCATGAAGCTGATCAGCTCACCGATCAAAGTCATCGTCACAGGTATGGCCGCCAGCATGGGTTCAATTCTGCTCTGCGGGGCTGACAAGGGCAAGCGCTTCCTCTACCCGCACTCACGCGTATTGATCCACCAACCGCTCATCTCCGGCCAGATGGTCGCTGTAGCGGTGGATATCCACATCCAAGCGATGGAAATGGAACGCCTACGCGACGAGCTCAACGCGATCCTTGCAGAAAGCTCGGGCCAGAAGCTTGAAAAGATCCAGCAAGATACGGACCGCGATTTTTATATGACCGCGAAAGAAGCCATCGCTTACGGCCTAGCCGATGCAATCGTCGAAAAGATCTAAGCGCTCCCAAGCCTGTTTACGAAATCCCCACCGTCAACACGGTGGGGTTTTTTATGGACGCAAATGCCATGAGGACTTGATTCAACGGGTAGGGACGTCCCGCAACGGCACAGGTTTTTACCTACAAATCGCTTCTGATTCTTTACACAAATTCCAACATCAGTAGGCACAAAAAAAGGCCGGCCCGAAACGGGACGGCCTTAAGGAAAGACTATTTAAGTCCGAAGTTAAGCAGCAGGTGCTGCGTTCGCTTCTTTTGCCTTTTCAACTAAAGTATTGAAAGCGACTTCATCGTGAATCGCTAGCTCGGAGAGCTGCTTACGGTCCATATCGATCTCAGCAGCCTTGAGGCCACGGATGAAACGACTGTAGTTGATGCCATTTGCACGGCATGCAGCATTGATACGAACGATCCAGAGTGAACGGAACTCGGACTTCTTTTTACGGCGGTCGCGGTAAGCGTAAACTTCCGCGCGGTCGACTGCATCTTTCGCATAGCGAAAGAGACGTGATTTATTTCCAAAATAGCCCTTGGCTTTTTTCAGAACTTTCTTGCGGCGTTTTAAGGTTGCCGGACCATTAGTTGCTCTAGGCATGTTTTATATAATCTCTCGATTTGGTCGCTGTCGGGTCGCCCATTTTCATGTTACCCGACTAGCGTGAGTTTTAGTATCAAACGTTCTTCGATTTAAGCGAAAGGCAATCCGCGAATGAGGTTAGCACGTTGGCCAGGAGCGACCAGTTTGCTTTGACCTGCACGGCGACGTTGCTTGACACTCTTGTTACGAAGGAGGTGACGGTGCCCTGGCGTGCGACGCAAGAGTTTACCGGTGCCTGTCTTCTTGAAGCGTTTGGCGATGGATTTACGTGTTTTCTGCATGAGAAAGTTGGAAAAGATGGGGAAAACACAGCTTTTGCAGCGGCTTGTAAAGGGTTAAAGTAAGAAACTTAGAATGAAGCCACACTTGAACTCGGATCCCAACAGGTAATCGACTCAATCCCGCCTTTTTTTATGGTTGTTCGTTAATTAGTGGGAAAAGGGTAAAGTTGGTAGGGCAACTCGCCCACACTCCTATCGCGGACAATTGCTCAAACAAGCCCTCCTCAGTCGCAATCAATAATGCCGTGCGCCTATCTGACCGACGTTTTATAACCGACAACCCACTTTCCACTTTCCACCTGCCACTTTTCACGCTCTCATTCACCAGTTATTCTTTTCACTATCGACACCGACACTCCAGATTGTAAATCTCCTTCCCTCCAAAGCCGCATCGTCGGCATGGTGGAGGGACGCGTGCGCCGCTTAAAAGGCTATCAAAAGAGCCATCACCTGCCCGACGGCCACCACGCAGCGGCACAAGCATTTGTACGGAAAGTCGGTCACGAGCACGTCAAAGAACTGGTCGATCAATTCTATACCGACATCCGCAGTCTGTTCGGCCACAAGCGGCGCGAGTTGCACTACACCTGCGAAGATGGCTTCGGCTGCATCAAAACACCCGACTTCGATTTACAAGTCCGCATCGACCAGAGCCCCGAAGATCCGAAAAATTATCAACTCACCACCGAGATCGTCGCGCTGCACAATTCCGAGATCGTCGGAGACGAGCGTTTTCACTCCTGTTTCACGCATCACTGCGAGACCCTGATCGTCGAATTTCCCGGCTCGATCAATATCGACGAAAAAATCGACGCCATCGAAGACATCGACGAGATCGCGCAATATCTGACCTATGAGCCAGACGGCAGCGCCTTCGACCTCAGAATCATTCCACTTGACCTCGAAATAAAGGTCACCGAGAGCGAAATGAGCTTTCAACTGCTCACCTTGCGCAATCTCGACAAACTAATCGAGCACAGCCAACAGGCCTTCGAAATCCTCACCGCAGTAGGACTGGGTGCGTCGCTAAGTTAGACCAGAGACTTGAGGACTGAGGTAAGAGACTTAAAAGGTGAGTGCGAATCGCTCCTGTTCGTGGCGTCAGAGCTTGCTCAGGCTTTTATCAAGCTGGCCTGCAGCAGTGCGGACGCCCCTTTCACTCCTTACTACCACTCTCACAAACACCGCAAGTCGTATCGCCGCAGGCACAGCTTGACTTAATTGCGCCTTCGCTTGATCTTCATCGGCTTTTTCCAACGAACCGCATGGCAACACCCACTCTTAACTACGAACCGATGGTCTTCAATCCGCGTAACGGCGAAGAAGGTCCTCTCTCTGCGATCCAACAAGAAGTGCTTGCACTAAAGAAGGAACGCAATGCAGTCATCCTCGCCCACAACTATCAGGTGGATGAGATCCAGCGCGTAGCAGACTATGTCGGCGACTCACTCGGACTCGCCTACCGTGCAGCGGAGGCCGATGCCGATTGCATCGTGTTCTGCGGCGTGCACTTTATGGCTGAGACCGCGAAGATCGTTAACCCGAGCAAAGCAGTGCTCCTCCCGGATATGAATGCCGGCTGTTCACTCGCCGACTCTTGCCCTGCAGAGAAGCTTGCCGCTTATAAAGCAGCGAATCCAAATGTTTACGTGGTCGCCTACATCAATTGCTCCGCAGCCGTCAAAGCGCTCTGCGACGTGATCTGCACCAGTGGCAACGCCAAGACGATCATTGAAAACGTGCCGACTGATCGCGACATCCTGTTCGTGCCGGATCAGAACCTAGGTCAATGGGTCTCCAAGCAAACCGGCCGCGAGATGCAACTCTGGCCGGGCTCTTGCTATGCGCACGTGCTCTTTACCCAACAAGCAATCGAAGCACTCAGACTCAAATTCCCAGAAGCTCTAGTGGTTGCCCACCCCGAGTGCGTCGAAACCGTGCGTGATAATGCCGACATCGTTTGCAGCACCGAAAAAATGGTCGGCTTTTGTCAAAACAACGATGCGCAGCAGTTTATCATTATCACCGAGACAGGCATGATCCATCGGCTGCAACGTGAAGCGCCCGAAAAGACCTTTATCGCGGGCCCCACAGATACTTGCGCCTGTAACGATTGCCGATTCATGAAGATGAATACCATCGTCAAGCTACGCGACTGCCTGCGTGACATGAGCCCACAAATCGAGATGGACGAAGACGTGCGCCAACAAGCCTACGTACCACTCAAGCGTATGCTTGATTGGAGCAAGTAGCAGAGAGCTGAGGTCGAAGAGCTGAGACTTGAGGCACGAAACACTTAATTCTGAGCTCACTGTTGGGGAACGTCCAACTTTGAATGTCCAATTTTAGTGGTCTGATGTTTTCCATATAACATTTACGCCTCCTCTTATGTCTCAGCACTCAAATCTCAGCCCTCAGGCCTCAGCTTTCAGCCATCGCGCCGCTGCGACTTATCGTAACGATGTGCTGCGCGCGCCTTTTTATGGCATACTCGAAGCAGGCTGGTCGACTTTTGCGCTATTGGTAGCGATTCGTCACTTCGACGCCCCAGAAACTTATAAAGCGTTCATCGCCGGGGCGTGGCCGATCGGCTTTTTACTCACCCCTCTAACACTTTATTTCGTCGCGAAACGACAAATTCGCCCCAGCTTGGCCTCCGCATACATGCTCTCGCTAGCCGCCCTACTCATGGTCGGTGCGACGGTCATTCAAAGCTTAACCCTGTTCACCATTTTTATCATCACCAGCCAAATGGCCACCGTGCAACAAGGCCCGCTGATGATTCAAATCTACGCAGAGAACTACCCTGCCAGTGAGCGCGGCAAACGCATGACCACACCGTTCATTCTCACTGCGTTGAGTATGATATTATTCTCATTGCTAGGTGGTTGGTTACTGGACATCTCAATCAATTACTACCACTTGCTGTTTGTAATTATGGTGCTCTCTGCAGCCGCCTGCGCCTGGGCTACCAACCGCATTCCCAGCGTACCGCTTTCCACTGATCATGTCGGTAATCCATGGCAAAACTTTAGCCTGATATGGAAAGACCGTTTCTTTGGTTTTCTGCTGGGCAGCTGGATGTTGCTCGGATTAGGCAATCTCATCACCATGCCTATCCGAGTGGAATATCTCGCCAATCCTAAATTCGGCATCAATGCCGACAATGCCACGATCGCTTTTTTACTGGTCGTCGTGCCAGCTGCGGCACGTATCCTCAGCACTAAACTATGGGGCAGTCTATTCGATAAGCTACACTTTATTACTACACGTAATTTGCTCAATACCTTCTTCTTGCTCGGCATTGCCTGCTTCTTTTTTACCAAAAATATTATACTGCTTACGCTTGCGATGATCTTGGTCGGACTCGCCACTGGCGGCGGTAAAATCATCTGGAGTCTATGGGTGACTAAAATCGCGCCCCACGAAAAAGTATCGTCCTACATGAGCATTCATATGGCGCTAACCGGCTTCCGCGGCACACTCGCTCCGTTTATCGGCTACTGGATTCTAAGTAACTCAGCCCCCACAGGCGTCGCCTTCGCCGGCATGCTGCTGATTTTCGTATCGATCGTGCTATTCGAGTGCGTGCGCCATCACCCGCGCTTCAAGACTTAGTGATACTCTCGCCGGCCCTCAAGTGCACTGCGTAGTGTCACTGAATCGGCGTAGGTCACACCGCCGCCGCTGGGCAGGCCGAAGCCAATTCGAGTGACTTTGATCGGACGCTGCCCGACGATCTCTTCTTGGATATAGTGGCAGGTCGCCTGACCTTCGATGTCGTTCGACAGGGCTAAGACAAATTCCGTGACCTCGCCAGATTCAAGACGAGCCTTTAAACTCTGGAGATTGAGATCTTCCGGACCGACTCCATGGATCGGCGAAAGCTTGCCATGTAACACATGATACTGGCCCTTCCATGCGGCAGAGCGCTCGATTGCGATTAGGTCTGGCACATGCTCGACAACACAAAGTGAGCCAGCAGTACGCCGCTGATCTTCACAAATTGCACACTTGGGACTTTCGGCAATATTCCCACAGGTATCGCAACGCCGAACCGCAATGCGGGCCTCCCCCATTGACTCCATTAAGCCCTCCAGCGCCTCAGGCTGTTCGACTAGTAAGTGCATCGCAATGCGCTCGGCAGATCGAAAGCCTAGACCTGGCAGGCGCTTTAGCTCTTGCAAGAGCTTCTCAAAGGCGGGAGTCACAGATACGGTGGTTTAAAATCCAGGGAACCCGCCCATGCCACCTGTCACCGAGCCCATTGCTTCTTCACTGGTTTCTTTGGCTTTGGCAGCCGCTTCCTGCACTGCGCCAAGCAACGTCTCTTCGATGAACTCAGCATCTTCTTTCAAGAATTCAGGATCGATCTTAAACGCCTGAAATTCTCCTTGGCCATTAATCTTAATATTGATTGCTCCGCCACCACTGGACACCTCGATAATTTGCTCAGCGAGCTTTGATTGAATGCCCTCCATCTGTTTTTGCATCTTCTGGGCCTGCTTTAATAGTTTACCAACTCCTGCCATAATAGTGTTCTTTTGTTTGGGTTAAGATCTGCGAAATAAAAGGCAGAAGTGTCCACGAAGCTCAGAGGTTGAGTCAAGCCGATTGAGCGACTGATGTCCACGTATCTGCCTCGAACCGCGACGAACTCGAATTAACCCTACTCGGTCACTACTAAAAAAAATCGAACCGCACTGCTCAAAGAGCCATCACGAGGGCCGAATTGAGCGGAAATGTCGGCACCTGTCGTAACTTTTTGCTGTTTTCAGACAATTAAAAATATCAACCAGGATACTCTCCAAAAACGTAATTACGTAAGTTCTCAGTCTCCATCTCGTTCACCTTTAACAACCAACGCGTCACATCGCCAATCGAAATTAGTCCGAGTAGTTGCTGGTCATCAAACACCGGTAAGTGACGCACGCGTTTGTCGGACATCATCTGCATTGCGTCTTCCACTGAGGTATCCTTTTTAATCGAAAGGAAGTCCGCCGTCATCACTTCACTGACTGGAGTCGTCTTTGGATCACGCCCAGCGGCTACGATTCGCGTCAAAACATCACGTTCAGTAAAAACCCCGACCACTTTCTCGGCATCCTTGACAATAATTGAACCGACTCGTTGCCGATTCATCTCAGAAACCGCAATGTCCACAGTCGAATTGACCGCAATACAATAAACGGAAGTGCTTTTCTCCTTAAGTAGTATGGTAACTGGAACTTTATTTAGAGGCATAAATGAAAAGCATATAAATTTCCCTGCAACTGGCAACTCCAGTTTCTAAATGGGCTTATACTTTTTTTATGCCCAACAGATCGCGGTAGCCAGCTCGGAAATCCTCATACTGCGGCGACCATCCGAACGCCTCGTGAAACTTCGAACTTGATATCTGCCGACTCGGCATTCGCCCACCTCGACGCTGTAAACGAGGCGATACATGCTCAGGATCAAACAGCGGCGGCACTTGCCCCAATTGATCGGCCAACCAGGCAACGAGCTCGGCTTTGGAGGCTGGTTGATCATCTGAGACATTATAAATACCAGATTTTGACGATGAGTGACTTATTAACGCAGTGCAGATAGCAGTCACAACATCGTCGCGATGGATCAGATTCAGAAAATAGTCACCGGCGCCAGCAATCACCGATTCCCCCGAGCGCAATAAATCGAGCAGGTAGTGCCGCCTCGGTCCATATATTCCTGCGAGGCGCAACACATACCACGCACCAAAGCTATTAGCGGCATCTGCCAGTAGCCGCTCTGACTGACACAGCACCTGCCCAGTCAGCGGCGCGGCGGCAGTATCCGCAGTTTCATCGACTCTCACTCCGCCATCCTGCGGATAGACTGACGTGCTACTGGTATACAAATAACTCTGAATACCGCGCCCCTTTGCCCATTTCAGAATTGAACGCTGTCCCTCCAGATAAGACTTTCGGTAGCCATCAATGCCGCCACCCGCCGAGCTCACGCAATTCACCACTGACTCATAAGCCCCAGAAAACTGATCATACCAAGCCTCACTGTCTAAATCAGCAACTATCACTTCGTGCACTCCCAGCTCCCGCAGTCGCGCCGCTTTCTCGAGGTTGCGGGTCAATGCACCGACTCGCACGCCAGCCACTAACAACACCTCCGCCAAAGCAGAGCCGATATAACCACACCCAAAAATGATCACTGATTTCGGCAAATTTGTGACGAGCGCGTTTGGTAAAAGATGTTCTGACATCATCAAAAGTATTTGTGCCCCGGCGAAATCTGCAACAAGTTCCTGTCTTTCATGTTAACCGTAGATCCAGAAATCGTCCGCAACTACCTGCTCGACCTCCAAAAACGCATTGGCACTGCTCTCGAAAATGAGGATGGCAGCTGCCAATTTAGCGAAGACAATTGGGACCGCCCCGAAGGTGGCGGCGGTCGGTCGCATGTGCTCGAAGGCGGTGCCGTGTTTGAAAAGGCAGGCATTAATTTTTCCGATGTGCAGGGAGCCAGCCTGCCCCCATCGGCCACTGCGACTCGACCACACTTGGCTGGTGCGCCATTCCGAGCGATGGGCGTCTCAGTCGTCTGCCACCCACTCAATCCGCATGTGCCGACCACGCACATGAACGTGCGCTTCTTTTACGCAGAGCCAGTTGACGGCGAGCCGATCTGGTGGTTTGGCGGCGGATTTGATCTGACCCCCTACTATGGGCACACCGAAGACGCCGTACACTGGCACCAAACCGCGCGCGACGCCTGCGCCCCTTTCGGCAATGAGTTGTATCCAAAATTCAAAAACATCTGCGATACATACTTTTTTCTGCCGCATCGCAACGAACCTCGCGGCATCGGCGGAATCTTCTTCGATGACTTCAGCGCAGGTGGCTTCGAGCTAGCCTTTGCCTTTATGCAATCCGTAGGCGACCACTTCATGCTAGCGTATCAGCCAATCGTCGCTAAGCGCAAAGCCGCGCCCTACACCGAGCGCGAACGTAATTTTCAACTCTACCGCCGTGGCCGCTATGTTGAGTTCAACCTCGTCCATGACCGCGGCACTCACTTCGGCCTACAATCCAAAGGCCGCACTGAATCGATTCTCATGTCACTCCCTCCCCTCGTACGCTGGGACTACGACTGGCATCCAGAGCCAGGTTCTGCGGAAGCCACGCTCTACGACGTATTTTTAAAACCAAAAGATTGGCTCGCAATTAATCAGAGTTCCTAATGGCTTTGCCATCTTCGTGTAGTCGCACTCCATCTTAATTTCTCATTCTTAATTTTCACTACTATGAACTCTCGTGAACGTTTTCTCGCCGCGGCCAATTGCCAGCCTGTCGATCGCCCACCAATCTGGCTCATGCGTCAAGCGGGTCGCTACTTACCAGAATATCGCGAACTCAAGTCTAAGCACGACTTCGTCACGATGGTACGCACGCCGGAACTAGCCGCCGAAGTCACCCTGCAGCCGCTGAAACGCTTTCCCCTCGATGCCGCAGTTATCTTCTCTGATATTTTAGTGATCCCCGAAGCACTCGGACAAGGCTATCATTTTCGCGACCAAGGGGGCATTGGCATGGACTACCTGCTCGATACGCCAGACAAGATTGCCGCACTCGACCCATCAAAAATTACCGAAAAACTCAATTACGTTGCCGAAGCACTCAAACTAACTCGCACTAAAATGGGCGACGAGAAAGCACTGCTCGGCTTCTGCGGTTCCCCCTGGACGCTTGCCTGCTACATGGTCGAAGGTGGCTCAGCCAAGGATTTTGTTGCGATCAAGAAACTCGCATGGGATCAGCCAGAGCAATTCGAAGCACTCATGCAAAACCTCACCAGCGCGATCGTCGAATACCTGCACATGCAGATCGACGCAGGTGCCGATGCCCTGCAAATCTTCGATTCATGGGGCGCAATTTGCCCAGCCACGCATTACGAAGCGTGGTCGCTGCGCTGGATTCGCCACATTATTACAGAGCTCAAAAAACGCGTACCTGTGATCCTCTATGCAAAAGGTATGGGGCACAAAGCTGCTGATCAAATTCACACTGGCGCTTCGGTCCTCAGCCTCGACTGGACTATGAATTTGCACCATGTGCGCAGTACGCTTGAGCACGGTATCGCGATCCAAGGTAATCTCGATCCCGTCACTCTAACCACGACTCCAGAAATCGTTCGTATCGAAGCACTCCGCGTGCTCGAACAAGCAGGGAAAGACCCTGGCTTCATCTTCAACCTCGGCCACGGTATGATACCGAGCGCCAAGATCGAATGTGTCGAAGCTTTGATGGAAGTCGTGACGGGCCAGAAGAACGCGTAAGCGTCGACGCACCCATAATCTCGGGATCACATCCCGCTCGCTATAAATACGCTAGCGACTGGCTTACCCTAGGAAGAGAAAACTAAATTCTCTTATTTACCGCCATACCAAAAAGCACGCCGCCAGTGGTGCGCGTATAACGCCGTCAAGGTCCGCTCATCACGCGGCGGCATGTCCGAAACTGCTGGATTTTCGATGGCTTATTGCGATCTGCGTGTCCCGTGCGATCGCCCGCAAAATGGTACTTTTTAAGACGTTTCTTCCGAGGTTGCCAAATTGTCGATATTTTATCTCCGCAAATCGAATCATGCATTGTCAAAATCATAAGGTGCAAACTCGACACACGCGTAAACCCTGCTCAGGATCAAATAGAAATGAATGCTTCCGACCACCACTCAGCGGTTAAAACCTGCATCATCGGTGCCGGTATATCCGGTCTGGCCCGAGCTTGGCAGCTAAAACAACGCGACGCATCCTGCACCGTGCTAGAGCAATCCGCGCTCCCCGGCGGAGCAATTCGCAGCCACCGCCAAGGCGACTATCTGGCAGAAGATGGGCCAAATTCAATTCTACTCAACAGCCTCGAAATCGAAGCCTTCCTTGACAGTATTCCCGGATTGAATGCCTCAATGATCGAAGCCCTGCCTGAAGCGAACAAACGCTTCATTGTGCGCGGCGGTAAACCCCACGAAGTTCCCATGGGGCCGATCTCGGCTATTACCACTCCACTTTGGTCATTTTTTGGCAAACTTCGTCTGCTCAAAGAACCGTTCGTCAAAGCTGCTCCTGCCGACGTCGAAGAAAGCGTGGCTGACTTTGCGCGCCGTCGGCTCGGCGACGAACTTTACTGCTACGCAATCAATCCACTGGTCGGCGGCATCTATGCTGGTGATCCGGAAAAGCTATCACTCTCGCACGCTTTCCCTAAACTACACAAACTCGACCAAAATCACGGCGGACTCATTCGCGGCGGCATCGCCAAGATGCAAGCCGCACGTGCCAAAGCCGGCCCCAAGCCGCGTAAGCGTATCATCTCATTTAAGAATGGCATGGCAGAGCTACCCGAAAAGCTCGCCGCCGCACTCGGCGAATCCGTGCATACCGCCGTATCTATTAGCTCTATCCGCCAATCTGAAGAGCAATGGATAGTCACATGGTCGAGCCCTGACGGCACCACGATCGAAGACAGCTTCGATCGACTCATTCTGACTGTTCCCGCACATCGTCTTTCACACCTGCCCTTCGATGCGGTTCTCCAAGGTGAACTTCGCCGCTTCTATGCAATTGATTATCCGCCCGTCTCAGTGCTAAGCCTCGGCTTTAAACGCGCCGACGTCGCACACCCGATTGACGGCTTCGGTGTACTTGTGCCAGAGTGCGAAGGCCGCAAGATTCTCGGAGTACTTTTTCCTTCCAGCCTCTTTATGCAACGCGCACCCAGAGACGAAGTAATGCTTACCGTATTCGTCGGCGGCGAACGCCAACCAGAGTGTGCGACCACGGACACAAAAACACTTAAATCAACCGTGCTACCAGAGTTAGAACAGCTACTTGGCGTCACAGGCGAGCCCACTTTTGTGCACCACAAGCACTGGGATAAAGCCATCCCGCAATACAAGCTAGGCTACGCAGCTCAACTCGCAGACATGGAGCGCATCGAACAAAATCACCCGGGCCTCCTGCTGGCAGGCAACTATCGCACAGGAATCTCGGTGACCTACTGCCTTGAAGCAGCGCTCAAACAATAGTCTTCTTTACTTTAGAATTCAGCTACGAACGCACCATGCCCAACCCACAAAAAGACATCGTCAAGCTACGCGCAGAGATCGCCAAGCATGATCGCCTTTATTATAAAGACGCCACACCAAGCATCGACGATCAGGCCTATGACCGACTCAAGGCCGAACTCGCCGAACTCGAATTGGCCAGCCCTGAATTTGATTTCAGCGACTCGCCGACACAATCCGTCGGTGACGACCGGCTCGAGGCCTTCGTAAGCTACACGCACCGCGTGCCGATGCTCAGCCTCGATAACACTTACAGTATGGAAGAGTTAATCGAATTCGGCCGCCGCCTCGAAAAACGTTTTCCTGAACAGACACTCAACTATTTGGTCGAACCAAAGATCGACGGAGTGGCAGTCAGTCTCACTTACGAACAAGGCCAATTCGTGCGCGCCGTCTCACGCGGCAATGGCGCCGAGGGCGACGACATCACGTCGAACGTCCGGCCTATTGCAGGACTCCCCACCACCATCGAAAACGCGCCCGACATCCTCGAAGTGCGCGGCGAGATTTATATGCGCCACGAAGAATTTGAGCGAATCAACACGATTCGCAAAGCCGAAGGCCAACAACTCTACGCCAACCCGCGCAATCTTGCTGCAGGCACGATCAAACTACTGGATCCCGCTGAAGCGAGCGCTCGCAAACTTGATATGGTGCTCTATGGCGTCGGCGCATGTGAACCTGCCCGCTACTTCAGCCATCAAGCCGAGATCCAAGAAAAGCTCAAAGGCTGGGGCTTCTCCGTACTAGAAAAAATCTGGCTGTCCGACGGTATTGAGCAAGCTTGGACTAGTATTGAAGAATTGGATACACTCCGCCAGGATTTCAGCTACCCGACCGATGGTGCAGTCGTTAAACTCGACGACTTCCGTCTACAAGACGAAGCGGGCTTCACCTCTAAAGCTCCGCGCTGGGCGATTGCCTACAAATTCGAAGCCGAACGCGCTGAGACCTTTCTCAAAGAGATCAGCCTCCAGATCGGCCGCACTGGTGCGGTCACGCCTGTTGCGATCCTCGAACCGGTGCAACTTGCGGGCACTACAGTCTCCCGAGCCACACTCCACAACGAAGACGAGATTCGCCGCAAAGACATTCGCCCTGGTGACACCGTGTTAGTGCAAAAAGCTGGCGAGATCATCCCACAAGTGCTGGGTGTGATCAAAAGCAAGCGCCCAGCCGACAGCCAACCCTTCGACTTCGGTGCGCATTTAGCATCACTCGGCATCGTCGCCGAACGCGATCCCACCGAAGCGGTCTGGCGCATCACAAGTAAGGACGACCCCATCCGCCAGCAACGCGCACTACAGCACTTCGCCAGTCGCGCCTGTATGGACATCGAAAACCTTGGTACGGCTGTGGTTGAGCAACTCGTCTCGCGCGGACTCGCCAAGAATCAAGCCGATCTCTACACGCTCAACACCGAGCAACTGCTAGGACTCGAGAAGTTTGCCGAAAAATCGGCGACTAATCTCATCGCAGCACTCAAAACCAGTAAGACACGCGCACTCTGGCAACTCATCCACGGCCTCGGCATTCCGCACGTGGGTAAACAATCGGCCAAAGACCTTGAAGCGCACTTCAAATCTCTCGATGCCATCGCCAGCGCGACAGAGGAACAACTCGAAAAAGTCGACGGGGTCGGTTCGATCATGGCGCAAAGCTTACATGCCTGGTTCACTGAACCAGACCACGTCACATTGATTGATCGCCTACGTGACTACGGGCTCAACTTCCAGTCCGATCGGATCGAAACTGGCGACAGTGCGCTCGCAGGTAAGATCTTCGTACTCACAGGATCTCTGCCCAACCTCACCCGCAGTGAAGCCAGCGAGATGATTGAAAAGGTCGGCGGACGCGCCAGCTCCAGTGTTAGTAAAAAGACCGACTACGTAATCGCTGGCGAAGCCAGTGGCTCAAAATATGCCAAGGCAGTAAAACTCGAAATTCAGATACTCGATGAAAGCGCTTTTCAAGCACTGATCAGCGCTAGCTAATACCAAAACACTGCGATTATTTGAACCATTCCAATAGTCGCATTAGTCATGAATCTAGAAGCTATTGAAAAATCTAGTTAGGACAGAGATATCACGGAAGTGACGTAGCCATATCTGCGCCACGCAGTCCACTACTCGCTCAATGATGCATCCAGCAACTCATCTGTCATATCGTGTAGTCGCTTGGTATTTTCCCAATCGCTGAGATGAGTCGTGAAAGCATGAATAAACTCAAATCGACGATTTGATTCGAGTGCGGTCTCGTAGAGTGCGCCTAAGGACTGAGCGGAATTAAAATAGGCGGGGTTCACACGCTCCATGCGCAAGGCAATAATCTCACGGCGAGCCGCGAGGATAGCTCGCAAGGTCTGATTATCGCGCTGCGTCCACAACCCCATCAAGTTTTCCAACTCGCCGCCCGAGGCACGATAGGTATCGAAATTGGCCAACTCTGCAATCCACACCCGCGACGCATCCAGGCTCTCGTAGTACTCAGTCTCCTGAGCTAAATAATCGGCCATCTGGCGCTGCCACCATCTATCCAAAGTGCTTGCTTGTTGATCGGCATCGGTCGGTTGAATCGCCAACTCAAGTGCAACGGACACGTCCACCCCCGCCACTGCTCGATCAAGTAATACACCGAAATCAGATCGCAGTAGTCCGCGCTGACGCATGGCATACAGCACCCAATAGCCCTGCCGCGGAGACAATTCGCCCTCTCGACCGAGTCCCCATTTTAATGACAGTAGTGACGTGACCTTTAATAATGGCGCCTGCCGCGCCTCCTGAATATATTGGCCCTGCTGAGCCGGCCGTAAGCTCAAATAACTCTGCGAGCCGAGCGCAGACATCACCCAATAACGGATATGTTCACTCGCCTCAACACCATAGTTAAAATTTGCATATCGCACAATGTAGGCTTCGGTCAGCGCGCGGCATACTGTCTCTAATTTGAGCGTGGCCTCCCATCGAAAATCCAGACTGACCTGCCCCCTCGCCCCAGTGTTTATTTGATAATCACCATCAAACTCAACGTGCTCTACGGGGCGGAGCGCAACGAAGATGCGCTGACGGAATTCATGACTGCCTACCTGCAGATAAGTCGCGCAGAGTTCGGCGACATGCTCACCAAGAGTATTAACAAAGGATACGGAGCGATTGTCGGTGCCGACCACCTCGAAATAACGACCCTCGACAAAGTCTAAAGTCTCGCTAGTTTGCGCCACACCGAAGCGAGGCAGCAAACCAAGAACTAGACAAAGAAAGAACTGGAAACCAGTGCACGATCTCATTGGCGAAGCTTCAAGCGCATCGTGTCTCCCACCAGTTCGACAGACTCAACTTTTTCCCATGCTTTTTGGCAGGCGACAAATTCATCAGTCTCCGAATAGGCCTGCAATAATTTCTGAACCAACTGCTTGCCCAGCCCAGCAAAAACCGGAATCGCAGCATCATTCACACGCAGCGTACTCATTTTAAACTGCACCTGTGGGCCCGTAGAAAAATGCCCTTGAGCAATCACCATGCGCTCATGTGTACTGCCATAGATCGAGACTTCGGTCGGCAAGTTGAAAAAAACTCCTGCGGAGGCATCGATAAAAAAGTTCGGTACCCCTGGCAGAATTACAATACCAGTCTCATCCTCAGCTGCTGATGCTGCGCTGGGCTTACGAAATTTAGCTGACATCCACGCATTGATCTCTCCCGCAGTCAGTTCGACCGTGTTAGCACTGCCATTCAATAAGATCTCACGTTTTTGCTCCCAACTACGACTTCTCGATACTGGGCCTTCGAAATAGGATACATCCAACAACTTCGGCTCAGGTGTTTTTTCTAGATAGGCATTTAGGTCTGCCACAGATTTAAAGGATGTCGGAGGAACCGATGCTAAGTATAGAAAGCCTAGCAGGGCACCGACAAATGCTAGCAAGATAGCAGAAACAGAAATACCAGCTAAGGTGGGTCCTTCTTCTTTGAGAGTTTTGGCAGCAGACATAATATTAAGGTGCTTGTAAGTTACTTTCCCGATTCAAGCAATCGGTAACACAGGCTGGTCTGAGTCACTAACAATAGAAATCCAGCAAAAAAAGCGAAACCATAAAAAGGCAGAGCGACTGCACAGATCCCAGCAAAAACAAGCACTGGCAGAATGAACTCGACTGACTTCATATAACTCATTCGAACAATTAACATCACATCCAACAAATCTCTGTAGTTGGAACGCATCTGCAGACGATACAACGCAGCACAAAATAGCACCGATGCGGCTAAAAACACCGAAGCCACGAATATGTATGCCAATGCACCGAGCCCAAGCGCACTAAATACAGTCGCTATCAATATTCCGACAATTAAGGGCAGCAACCAGTAGGCCAACCACACGACTGCGAATTTTAATCCATCCGCAAACAAGCCAGCCCAATCAGTCCATTCTGGTAGTCTGAGCTGGCCCGTGCGCCGCAACAACGCGGCAAGACGGTACAAATAACCAAACGCAAAAAGATTCAGGATCGGGATAAAAGACAGCGCACTGCCAATTAATAATTTGCGACCCAAATTCGGCTGATTTATCAGCTGGGCGAAAACTTCTTCAAATATGGGCTTTTCCTTCATAGCTAGTTTCAGTCAAGGTAGCTGAGTGAATCAGGCATTAAAAGAAAAATTGGCAACCTATCAAAAACGAGTCGAACGCGGTATTGAGCAACTGCTTCCCACCGCATCGACCCGCCCCGAGCGGTTACACGCAGCAATGCGCTACTCAATGGAGGCTGGGGGCAAACGCATTCGCCCCGTGCTAGTGATCGCAGCGAGTGAACTATTTCCTTCACAAGCCGATCCACTCGCAGCAGCAGTTGCCATCGAGTGCCTACACACCTACACGCTCATTCATGACGATCTGCCCGCAATCGACGACAGTGACCTGCGTCGTGGACGCCCCTCCTGCCACATACAGTTTGACGAAGCCACCGCAGTGCTAGCCGGCGATTCCCTACTGACCTACGCCTTCCAGCTACTGGCACAAAAATACACCAAACAACCGAGCCTCGCCATTGGGCTCGTCCACGACCTCGCCACCGCTAGCAGCAGCGAACGTTTGATCGGAGGACAAATGGAAGACATCGACAACGAAGGTAAACCAATCGATGCCGAAACACTGCGCTACATTCACCAAAATAAGACCGGCGCACTACTCACTGCCGCGTTAACGATGGGCTTGCGTTTTTGCGGTCCCTCAGCAGAGCAGTTGCAGCAGATTGAAGCGGTGGGTTACCACCTCGGCCTAACCTTTCAAATTGTCGATGACATACTGGACGCTACTTCAAATGCCAAACAACTCGGCAAGCCAGTTGGCAACGACAGCGCCAGCGACAAGAGCACTTACGTTGCACTGCATGGCATCGACGGTGCTTATCGCGAAGCAAAAAAACACACCGTCGCCGCCCTCGAAACAGCCGAGGCATTGGGCGGCAACAACGCCTTCCTGCTGGACCTGATCGGAGACCTAGAGCATCGAATCAACTAGTGAGTGGATTCACATTATTATATTAGTAAGTACGCCCTGTCATAACCCGATCCACTCGCAAGCGAGAGATGAACATGCGGGGTCCTAGGACAACCGATCTCGGCGAAGTGCAGTAAAACAGATACCTATGATGCGAGCACGTCTCACATCACCACAGACTTAGCGGCGGCAAGCACTAGACTCTAAATTACTCGATCGCTAGGATTTCGCCGAACTTCCCATTTGGAAGCGCAAAGGTATCGCCGACTTTATGACCTCGCAAACGCCCCGCCAATGGCGATTGCGCTGTGATTACTGTAACCTCAATATGATCCATTGAGATCACCTGGCCACCTGCCACACCAGCAAAGAAAAACACCTCTTCAGATCCGCCGAAGTCGCACTTAAACAATGCCCCGAGCGAGACATCAGTATTCGTTTTGAGCAAATCATCGCGTTCCGACTGAAGCTCTTCGACTGCGTCGGCCCACTGTTTCGCCTGCCCCGCCTGACCAGCGGCAAGATAGGACGCTTCGAGGCCTTGCGTATCCCATTGCGATTCTGCACGAGATTCTTCGCTGGTCGCGTATTCGGCAGCATCTTGCGAGGCTTTGACCGCGTGTAGTGCTTCTTTGCGTAAAGTATCGATCAAGGTATTAAAAAATAAAATCTTGTTCATAAGTTAAACGAATAGTGTCGTTGCTTGAAACATAGATTTCAAATTAAATAATTCGGGGCAGAGCGGAGTGCATGGTTCGGGGTGTGGGAATACGAAAGATAACAAAGATCCTTAGGGAATTTCGTTTATTAACAAACAGAAACTAAGTTAATTCACCTTAAAACAAACGGAAATAAACCGATACAATCTATCGAAATTACTGTATCTTCCGCTTGATCCCGACTTCGAAGTGCGCACAGTCTGCCCCGATCATGAACGCCTTAACATCCAAACGCACTGCCGAGTATCAACCTTGGCTCTTTGCTTTCTGCGTCTTCGCACTTTGCTGGATCACGCCGCTGCTATTCGCAGGCGGCTTTACAACCAGTATTCGTGCGGGCATGGCTTTTTTAGACTGGCCGCTTTCAAATGGATCCCTGAACCCGCAAGATTGGACGATTCAATCCGATATGCTTGCTGAGCACAGCCATCGCCTGCTTGGCATGATTATTGGCTTCCTCTCTCTCGGCCTTTTGCTGCTATTATGGCTCCGGGAAGAACGTTCATGGATGCGCCAACTAGCCCGTGTGTTAGTGCTCGTTGTCGTTTTGCAAGGAGTTTTAGGTGGAGCCCGTGTGCGCTTCGATGCGCTTAACACAATGGCGGAGCACAATCTGGTTGCTCAAAGCTTCGCAGTGATCCACGCCTGTGGCGCCATGGTCGTGCTCGGGATTCTGATCGCACTGACACTTGGCAGTTCGAGAGCTTGGATCGAACGCCAGAGCGGATTTGTTCGTCCTGTACCTACTTCACTAAAACGCTGGGGTATCGCCAGTACCATCGCAATCTTTCTACAAATTTTAATCGGAGCAATCATGCGCCAGGCGGAAGCTGGTCTAGCCATCGCCCAGTTCCCGATGGCCCGCCCAGGAAGCTTATTACCGGGCTATTGGAATTTCGATGTGAGCATCCACTTCGCTCACCGTGTTGGTGCAGTCATCGTGACGCTTTTCCTACTTATTTATTTAAGTAAGCTGTGGGCAAACCCGAACACGCGAAAGGCTCTAATCCTGGGGATTCTGACTGTGGTTGGTCTTCTTTTTGTCCAAGTTTATCTTGGTGCTCTTACTATCTGGACTGTAAGAAATCCTTATGTTGCAACGATTCACCACCTCGTCGGTGCTTTTCTACTTGCCAGCACGTGGGGCTTAACTTTTCTAGCTCATCGCTCCGTGGTTCTGAAGCCCACTCTTTAGTCAGCTTCAATTCACACAAACACACCTCTCTATCGCTGACGTACCAGTTGAGTCATCAAACTACAGAATCCTCCCCTATCACCGGTACTGCAGAATCGGAGATTTCGTTGCGCGCTCGCGTCGAAGACTTCTATGAGCTGACCAAACCGCGCTTGAGCTTCATGTCAGTGGTCACTGCAGTGGCTGGGTATTTATCTGCGGATCCGACACGTGACTTCGGTGTGCTGTTCAGCCTACTCGTCGGCACTTCGCTGGCGGCTGGTGGGGCAGCAGTGCTGAATCAGTGGCTGGAGCGCGAAGCCGATGCTAAAATGGTGCGCACCAAGGACCGTGCGATCCCAGCAGGGCGCATCGCACCTATACACGCATTCATTTACGGGATGGGACTAAGTATTCTCGGCTGCTTACTGCTCTACAAAGGGGCAAATTTACTGGCTGGCACATTGACCGCGGTGACAATCGCCTCTTATGTGTTACTGTATACGCCGCTGAAGCGCTTCACGACTTGGAACACTTTAGTCGGAGCGATCCCTGGCGCACTGCCGCCACTAATTGGATGGGCCGCAGCCGAGGGTCGAATCTCAACGCTTGGATGGATTCTATTTGCAATTTTATTTTTATGGCAGATGCCACATTTCTTTGCGATCGCATGGACACATCGCAAAGATTACGCGCAAGGTGGCTTTGTTATGCTCTCAAATGCTGATAGCACTGGCCAGAAAGTTGCAATTCAATCCTTCGTATTTTGTTTGGCTCTGATCATCAGTACCTTGCTGCCGGTACTATTGGGTTACGCGACATGGATTTATGGACTTATAGCCATTGTGGCCGGCATCTATTACCTGAGTCCAGCGATCGCATTCCTCAAGGTCGATCAACGCGACACGGCCGCTCGCAAGCTCTTCTTTGCCTCGATCTTTTACTTACCTGCCCTACTTCTGCCACTGGTACTAGATCTCTGGTTACTCTAAGCAAAGTTTGTAGCAATGGCGAATCGTTCATAAATATGACCTTCACTGAATCACTTCCAACAGTCAACGCACTCCTCAATGGCTGCGCAACCGTGCTCCTAACTGCAGGATTTATTTGCATCAAAACCGGCCGCGAAAAAGCGCACCGCTCTTGCATGGTCAGTGCGTTCAGCGTCTCCATCGTTTTTTTGGTGTTTTATGTGTTGCACAAATACCTCGTGCAAGGGGTGCATACGCCCTTTGGAGGCGAAGGCGCATGGCGTACGTTTTACTACACTATGCTGGTGACGCATATCGTGTTGGCCATCGCAATCGTGCCGTTGGTACTCACGACGCTGACACTTGCAATCAAAGGTAAACGCGAGAGACATCGGGCTTGGGCACGCTGGACATTCCCGATTTGGTATTACGTCTCCGTGACTGGTGTTCTGGTGTATTGCTTCCTCTATCAATGGTTTTAGGCAACTGCCCGATTACCTTTTCTAATAAGGCTCAATAGGGCATCTGATTGATTATAATATACGAAGATTATCTTGTCAGCTGGCATTCGCGCATCTATTAAATTTGTACTGATTTTTCAATGAATCACCTTCTCTTTTTTCCTTCCAACTTATTGACCACTCACTAACTGTGAAGCACTCATTCCGCGGCCTCATCGCACTCGTATCCTCGCTCATCGCACTCGCCCTCTTGGCTGGTTGCGACACGAATACCCGCATGTCAACATTTGACACCAAGGGACCGATTGCAGAGGCACAACTTGACCTCTTCATGGTAACGGTCTGGGTGAGTTTGTTCATCTTCGTACTTGTCGGCGCGGTGTACATCGTCGCCATGTTTAAGTTTCGTGAGCGCAAAGACGACGATCGCCCACTACCCGTTCAAGGCCACGGCAACCCGCTGATCGAAATTGGTCTGATTGGTGCATCAATCCTACTCCTTGTAATAGTCGCTGTGCCGACACTGCGTGCGATCTGGTATACTCACGATTTTCCAGTCACTGAAGAAAGCAAACTCGGCGCTTGGTATCAAGGCGAAGGCCTCAGCGCAGCGGAAGAAGACCAACCTTTAACTATCCGCGTCGAAGGATATCAATGGTGGTGGGGCTTTGCTTACCCGCAGCTCGGCATCACTTCAGCCAATGAGTTAATCATCCCAGCAGGTAAAGCCATTCGCCTAGAGCTGCGTTCCAAAGATGTTATACACTCATTTTGGCTCCCACGCATCGCTGGTAAGGTCGATCTGATCCCCGGACGATCAAATGGAATGTGGATTCAAGCTGGCGACAGTATTGAAGACTGGCAGGCAAAGACTGATGCCACTGGTTCTGACGAAGAACTCCGCGTCGCCTACGCAAGCTATCTGCAAGACGAAATCCACAATTATTACTACGGTCAGTGCGCTGAGTATTGTGGTGATTCTCATGCACGCATGCTGTTCCGTGCGTCCGTAGTCAGTGACGACGAATTTACTTCGTGGGTCTCTGAAATCAAAACCGGCCACCAAGCTCCAAACGACATGGCCTGGGAAGACTGGTATGCAACCAACGATGAATCTCCTGATAAACTCACTGGCGATATCAACGAGGGCCTTCAACTCTTTATGTCTCGTGGGAAATGCGCCACTTGCCACGCAGTGAACGGCAACCCTCGCGCTGTAGGCGTTGCAGGTCCAAACTTGACCAAGCTTGCCTCTCGTCAGTCCGTCGCATCAGGTTGGCTCAATCATCGTGCCGAAGACGGTTCAGTGGACGTCGAACAACAGTATGCGAATTTCTTCAAGTGGATCAAAGAGCCCAACACCGTCAAACCTGGCAACCTAATGTGGAAAGCCAACGGCGGCGGTATCGGTGAACTCGACGAGCTGCTTACTGACGACGAAATTCACAAAATCTCCCTTTACCTGCAAACCCTCAAGTAGACCACTACCATGAGCAGCACGCTGACAGAAACCACCACACCCGCAACGCACGATCACGCGCTCAAACCCGAGAAAAGTAATCTCGGCCTGATGCGACCTGACCACAGTAAGAGCGTCATCATCGACTGGCTCACCACTGTGGATCATAAAAAGATAGGCATCATGTATGGTGCGATGGCGTTATTCTTCCTTCTGGTCGGCGGCCTAGAAGCCTTGATCATTCGCGCTCAGCTAATTGTGCCGGAAAATGACCTGGTCTCCGCCGAGCGCTATAATCAGCTGTTCACGATGCACGGCACCACGATGATTTTCCTCGCGATCATGCCACTCAATGCCGCGTTCTTCAATTTCCTCGTGCCCCTACAAATCGGCGCACGCGATGTGGCCTTCCCGCGAATTAACAGTTTCAGCCTTTGGGCATTCGTCGCTGGCGCACTGGTGTTAAATTTTAGTTGGTTGATGCAAGCCTTTGGCGAACTCGGCTGGTTCACCGCGTCTGGCCCGACTGCTGGTATGAAAGATTTCGTCCCTGCGATGGGTTGGTTCGGATATGCACCCATAACCGAACGCCAATTCACTGGTGTCGGTACCGATTTCTGGATCATGGGCCTGCAAATTTTAGGTATCGCATCCTTGAGTGCATCGATGAATTTCATCGCAACCATCATCAATATGCGTGCTCCGGGCATGAAAATGATGCGCCTGCCGGTATTCACTTGGATGACACTGGTCGTATCCCTGCTGATCGTTTTCGCATTTCCTGCAATCACCATCGCCCTGGGGCAGCTAATGTTTGACCGGGTGTTCGACACTAGCTTCTTCCAAGTGGCCCAAGGTGGCCAACCGATCTTGTGGCAGCACTTGTTCTGGATTTTCGGCCACCCAGAAGTTTACATTCTCGTGCTCCCAGCAATGGGAATCGTCTCCGAGGTGCTACCGACTTTCTCGAAGAAGCCATTATTTGGTTACTCGATCGTGGTATTCTCTGGCGCAGTGATTGGCTTTCTTGGATTCGCCGTTTGGTCGCACCATATGTTCACCACTGGCCTAGGCAAAGTTGCAACAGCAGCCTTCTCGCTGCTGACGATGGCCATCGCCGTGCCAACGGGTGTGAAAATTTTCAACTGGATCGGCACACTCTGGGGTGGCCGTGTTCGCTTCGATGCACCGATGATTTTCAGTGTCGGTTTTATCTGGATGTTCATGATGGGAGGGTTCTCAGGGATCATGCACTCCGCAGCTCCGGCAGACGCACAACAACAAGATAGTTACTTCGTGATCGCCCACTTCCACTACGTTGCGATTGGCGGGATCTTGCTCGCCTCCATCAGTGGCATTTATTTCTGGTTACCAAAGATCCTCGGGAAAATGTGGGCAGGTAAACTGAGTACCTGGGTCGCGATCTTATCAACGGTCGGCCTGAACGTGACTTTCTTCCCGATGCACTTCCTCGGATTGATCGGCATGCCACGCCGCACACACACTTACCTCTCCGGCTTCGGTTGGGAGGGCTACAATATGATCTGCAGCATCGGTGCATTCATCCTTGGTTTCTCCGTCCTACTATTCGTGGTCGATATTATTCTCCTAATAGCCAAGGGCAAACCTGCGGGTAACGATCCATGGGATGCGCGCACACTTGAGTGGGCAACCACCTCTCCACCACGCAGCTACAATTTCGCGCGCACACCAATCATTCCAGCACGTGATGCAGTATGGGAGCATAAGTATGGAGCAGAGAACCGTAAGATTACTTTTGTCGAGGAAGGTAGTCACGGCATTCATATGCCCAGCCAATCTTGGATGCCAGTCATCGCATCTTTTGGATTTGTACCGCTCGGCTTAGGCCTCTGCCTGATGCAAGCTGGGGTCGCCTACATGGGCTACGTCGCGATCGGCGGACTAGCAACCATCGCATTGGGCGTCACTCTTTGGGCAATTGAAGGCCCTGGCGGCTTCCACCTCCACCCGAAAGAAGACGAAATTTAAGCATTCGTTTTAGTATTTAAGATTTAAAAATAATGAGCGACGACGCCCACAACAACGACAGCCATCACAACTTGATGGTCAATAACAAGAAACTCCTCATGTGGTTGTTTCTTGGTTCTGACTGCATGTTCTTCGGCACCATGATCTCCACGCACCTGATATATCGTAAGTTATATCCAGAGTCGTTTGATCCCACTAGCCTATTTAGCCTAGAGCTCACTTCTTTCTCAACCTTCATCCTGCTGATGAGTTCGTTTCTGATGGCACTCGCAGTATCTGCGATGCACAAGTGCGACATCAAGTCATTCCGCCGTAACACGCTCGGCGTGATTTTCTTCGGACTGATCTTCCTTGGTTGTCAGGTATTCGAGTTCACTGAATTCGTCCACGAAGGGCTCACGTTGAACAGTGGCACCTTCGGCTCAACATTCTTTATGTTAACCGGCACCCACGGAGTGCACGTCGCAATCGGTGTATTCTGGCTGACCTGTATGTATTTCTACTCCTACACGGGCAAAATGGACCCGCACGAAAGTGCCATCGATGTTGAAGTCGCTGGCCTTTACTGGCACTTTGTTGATATCGTCTGGATCATCATCTTCACTGTAATCTACCTGATCGAATTCATTAAATAAGGACGTCCATCATGTCTGACACGCTTTCTACATCCCACGCTGACCACAGCGGCGAAGAACAAAAGTACCACGCCTTCATTAATTTGGCACTGGTCTTAGCAGCCATCACTGGCATCGAATTGGTGCTCGTTTACCTGCCGATCAATGGCACTTTTATCTTTGCTACACTCGTCTCCCTCTCACTGTTTAAGTTTTTCAGTGTGATCGCATGGTTCATGCACTTGCTGTATGACAAGCTGATCTTGACTCTCGCTTTTGGCACCGGTCTATCGATTGCATCTGGCACGGTTGTCGCGCTGATGTTTATTATGGATCGCGGATTTGTCGATTTCGAGGCAATCTCTGCATTCTAGATTCAAACTCGAGTTGTGATTTCTAAGGGCGACAGGAAATTGTCGTCCTTTTTTTCTGCCATTCACTCAGCCTAAGAATTCTTAGCGATTGAGGCGCCACTCCGCATACCGACACAGACACCGAACTCATGCAACTCCACTGGCACACCGAACCTCTGCTCCTGATCACCCTCTTGATGATCGGCTGGCTCTACGCGCTCGGAGTCGGGCCACTGCGACAACGCATCGCTCCCGGCACTGACTTTCCGCGCGGCCAAGTGATCTTGTTCTACCTCGGCCTGACCATCGTCTATCTGGCAGTCGGCTCGCCGCTCGACCAGATCGGCGAACAGTTCCTGTTCTGCGCACACATGACACAGCACATGCTGTTAATTTACTTCAGCCCAGTACTTTTTATCTTCGGCACGCCCACTTGGTTGATCGATTGGATTCTCAAGCCAGAGTGGTTGCGCAAAACCATGAACCTGCTCACCCACCCTGCCTGTGGCGGCTTGCTGTTCACTTTCGTCTATACTGCATGGCATATTCCCGCACTCTACGAAGCAGCGCTACATGACAAACGTATCCACGTCCTAGAGCACTGGACGATGTTTTCCCTTGGCATACTCATGCTCTGGCCCTACCTCACTCTGTCGAATCGGGTGCCTCGCCGCAGCTATGGCATTCGAATGCTGGCGATCTTCCTACTCATGGTCGGTCAACTGCCAGTGTTTGCCTTCCTAACTTTCGCCGGGGAAGCAATCTACCCGACTTACGCCTGGGCGCCTCGCATCATCGATCTCGACCCGCTGAATGATCAAATTCTCGGTGGTATTATAATGAAAGTGGTAAATATGGGATTTTCACTTACAATTCTTGCAATATCCTTCTACTTTTGGGCGAAGAGTGAAGAACAGGATGACCCTATGATCACACCAGCCGCCAATAAAAACACACAAAGTTCTAGTTAAGAATGACTTGGGAAATATTATTCGTTTTTGCGCTGCTAATCTTTGCGATTACAAGTTTCATCTGGGAACGCATCCCTGCGGACCTGACAGCGATTACTGTATTTGGCGTGCTGATTTTCGTCAGCATGATCAGCAAGAGTGCAGAACTCCCGACACTCGAGAACCTACTGGGCGTCTTTGGTAATTCCGCACCCCTGACGATTGCCGCGATGTTTATTGTCAGCGGATGCTTAGAACGCACCGGTGCGATTGACCTAATCACCAGCTATTTAAGGCGATTAGTCAAACTCCCGTACAGGAGCTTCATCTTCATTATGGTCATCGGTGTGGCTTCAGTATCTGCATTTGTCAATAACACGCCAGTTGTGATCGTATTGATGCCCGTCGTGCTAACACTGTCCCGCGAAATGGGGATCGCGTCCTCAAAACTACTGATTCCGCTGTCCTACGCATCGATCTTTGGTGGCACCTGCACGCTCCTCGGCACCAGCACCAACTTGCTCGCCAGCGGTATCTTAGTCGAATCCGGTCATGCGCCGATTGGTATGTTCGAGCTCGCTGCAGTCGGCCTGCCGATCCTAGCTTTCGGCTCGCTCTACCTGGTTCTATTTGGCGACAAACTACTTCCCCACCGCGAGACACTGACTTCGATCCTCAGCGATGAAGAGCGCAAGGAATTTATGACCGAAGCCTTCGTGCGCGCTGGATCGGAGCTAAAAGGCCAGACCGCACTCGAAAGCGGCATGCTAAAAGAGCGCGGCATCCGCCTACTCGAAATCGTGCGTCACGGCGTGGCCATCACAGGCGATCCAAAACAAACAAAACTCGAAGTTGGTGACCGTCTGGTGCTGGCCTGCCGCCCATCTGGGATTGCCGAAGCACATTCGATCAAAGGTATCGCCTTGCACGGTGAAATATCTGCCGGCCTAGAAACGATCGCAATGGATGAAGGTGCGCTCGTCGAAGGTGTGGTCGGCCCGCACGCAACCATCCTCGGCAAGACACTCGGCGAGATCAACTTTCGCCAACGCTTTCGTATGGTCGTCGTCGCCGTGCACCGCAAAGGGCACAATCAGCGCGACCGACTTGACAGCTTACGCCTACAGCCCGGCGACACTCTGCTAATGATGGGCTCGACCAAGGCCATCAACTCGCTCTCCACCAGCGAAGAAATCATCCTGCTGGATCGACCGCGCGTGCCAGCTCGCAGTATCCGCGCGAAGATGCCAATCGCCATCGGTATCACCATCGCCATTGTTACACTCGCCACGCTCAACATCGTGCCCATCGTCGCCGCCGTCACACTGGGCGTAGCAATTTTAATGCTGACTGGCTGCATGAAATCAAAAGATGCCTATTCTTCCGTCGAGTGGAGGATTTTGATGATTATTTTCGGCATGCTCGCGCTCGGGCAAGCAATGGACTCCACTGGAGCCAGCCTGTTAATCGCCGAGAATATGATTGGTGTGGTACAAGGCTTTGCCCCAGAGCATTTACAAAGCATCATGATGCTCGCGTTCGTCTATATCATTACATCGACCTTCACCGAGTTCCTCTCAAACAATGCCGCGATCGCGCTGATGGTACCGATTACACTCAGTATCGCCACGACTCTCGGGATCGACCCTCGTCCACTCGTGGTCGGCGCATGTATCGCCGCCTCTGCAAGCTTTGCAACACCAATTGGTTACCAAACCAATACTTACGTGTATGGTGTCGGTGGCTACAGATTCTTTGACTTCACAAAAGTCGGACTACCGCTGAATATCATCTGCTTTATCGTGACCGTTTGCGTCGTGCCGAGGTTTTGGAGTTTTTAAAATGGCGTAGCCATTATGGAGCATGAGATCCGGAAAGGAGAAAAGTGCCAAGGTCACAATTTTCAAACTTTCCAATCCCTGAGTGACTTAATCCTGCTCTTTCTCATTATCTTAATCATTCCCTGCGAATGGGACGGAGAATTAAGAGCAAGATTAGGAGTATGATTAAAAATAGACCGTATCACATCCACGGCCTTACCACCTACCAACTTTCAAACCCTTCATACCTTCTCAATCGGTCTAAATCAGATAAACTGAATTAGATGTAATACATCGAGCTGGTATCCTCCACCACGAAGGCCTCCAGGGTGTAGCTGCTGATCTTCTTCTCAAATTCGATGCCGATATCGCTCCAGATGCTCGCAACGCGTTCACCAGAATGCCCCTGATCGTCGAACGAGCGCTCAAGCAGGTCACCATCCACCGCCGTGACGATCTCGTCCAATCGGATTCGCTCAGGCGCACGTGCGAGTGCATAACCACCCTGCTTTCCGCGCTTACTGACAATCAGCCCCGCATTGCGCAGCTCGTTCAAAATCTGCACTAGATAGTTGGCCGGGATTTTTTCCGCTTCAGCCAATTCATCGATATGGGCCAATTTTTCTTGGCCATGAGTACGGGCTAACTGCGCCAAGACACGGCAGGCATATTCAAGCTTATGGGAGAGTTTCACAGCCCTTAAGTTAGGCTCTTGACTCAAGAAGTAAACTTGAATCTCTGCGGCCACGGCAAGGTCCCGCCAAAAAGCCCGTAACCCACTGTATATCAGATTGATATAATACATTAAAAAAAACCACTAAAAAGTCACTTTTTTGTGGTCAGAGCACTATTTCGAGAGCATAAATAAGGGCTTATGTCAGAACAAGAAAAGCCTGAAGATTTACAGCCGCAAAAGCCTCAAAAAGATGTCGCCAACGACGCCCCAAAGGACGTCTATGACTCTTCTAAAATTCAGAAGCTAGAGGGACTTGAAGGTGTCCGCAAACGCCCCGATATGTATATCGGCGACACCAACGAACGTGGCCTCCACCACTGTGTTTTTGAAATCGTCGATAACTCGATCGATGAAGCTCTCGCCGGTTACTGCTCCCAGATCACCGTCAGCATCCACAACGACGGCTCTTGCTCGGTTGAGGACGACGGTCGCGGCATCCCAGTCGACATTCATCCAAAGTATAACATCCCCTCCCTCGAGCTAGTGATGACCAATCTGCACGCGGGTGGTAAATTCGGCAAAGGCGCCTACCAGGTGTCCGGCGGGCTCCACGGGGTCGGCGCGAAGTGCGTCAATGCGGTCTCCGAATGGTTCGAGGTCGAGGTTCGTCGCGATGGCAAAGTTCACAAGATGGAATTTTCACGCGGCAAGACGACCGAGAAGATGAAAATTATCGGTGATACCAAGCGTAACGGAACACGTATCGCATTTTCCCCCGATCCCGAGATTTTCGAAACCACCCGCGACTTCAAAGCCGAGCTACTCGGTAAGCGCCTACGTGAGCTCGCCTTCCTGAACCCCGGCATTCATATCACATTCGTCGATGAGCGCATCAACAAGACCACGGCATTCATTTTTAAGGATGGCATTTCCGAATACGTCAAGTTCCTCAATGAGAACAAAAACGTCGTCCACGAAGACCCAATCAGCTTTCACGGCGAGGCGCCAACGCCTAACCCCGACCTCGACGCTAACATCGTCGTTGATATCGCGCTGCAATATAACGACAGCTACAGCGACCAAATTTACGCCTACGCCAACTCGATTCACAATATCGAAGGTGGCACGCACCTATCAGGTTTTCGCACTGCGCTGACCCGCGTGATCAATTCTTACGCAAAGCAGAACAATCTAATTAAAGAGAAAGATCCAAGCCTCAGCGGCGACGATACTCGTGAAGGTTTGACTGCGATTGTTTCTGTTAAAGTGCCAGAGCCTCGCTTCGAAGGCCAGACCAAGACCAAGCTCTCCAATGGCGAAGTCGACGGTATCGTTCAGAAAATCACTGGTGAGCAACTCAAGTATTACTTCGAGACCAACCCACAGGTTGCCAAAGCCCTGATCGAGAAGTCCCTCCATGCAGCACGCGCACGCGAAGCAGCTCGCAAGGCTCGTGAAACTGTTCGTAAAGGCGCACTTTCTGGTGGCGGTCTTCCTGGTAAGCTCGCCGACTGTTCTTCCAAGGACCCTGCCAACTCAGAGATCTATATTGTGGAAGGTGACTCGGCGGGTGGCTCTGCTAAGCAAGGTCGCGATCGCGCTACACAAGCAATTCTCCCAATTCGCGGCAAGCTACTCAACGTTGAGAAAGCTCGCCTTGATAAGGTGCTTAATAATAACGAAATTCGTAGCCTCATCACCGCAATGGGCACAGGTATCGGCGACCACGAAGGCGATGGCGCATTCGACGCATCGAAAGCTCGTTATCACAAAATCATCTTAATGACCGATGCGGACGTCGACGGTGCGCACATTCTTACCCTCCTCCTTACCTTCATTTTCCGTCAAATGCGCGGTCTGATCGAATCTGGATACGTATACATCGCGCAACCGCCACTCTACAAAATTAAGCGCAAACGCCGCGAGCAATACATCGACAACGATGCACAACTCAACCGCATCCTACTCGAACTCGGCACTGAGGATGTCAATCTCATCCGTGTTCGGGACCAAAAAGACCTAGACAGCGAAACAATCGAACAAATCGTCCAGATTCTATCACGTATGGAAGTGGTCGGGCGCGGCGTAACTCGTTACGGTTGCGACTTCGCGACGTATCTTGATCAGCATCATAAAGAGACTCAAGAGCTACCGCGCTATATCGCTCGCATTCGCACTGGAAACGTCGAAGAGTTCCGCTACCTGCGCAACGACGACGAGCGCTCAGCCTTTCACCTGGAATTCGGCCTCGCCGATGCCGACGCGAGTGACACCCTCAATCGTGAGGTTGAGAACGACGCAGGCGTTACCGTCCAGCAACGAGTATCACTTCACGAGATCTACGAATCAACAGAGATGACGAAGCTCCTTCGCGAGCTTGCTGCTGCTGGCATGGATGTTAGTACATTCAGTAAAAGCGATAAAGCACGCTACCAGTTGATCGAAAACAAGGGCGACGAAAAGAAGGAGAACATCATTGAGCTGAACTCCATCATCGAGCTGATCGAAAACATCCGTATCATCGGTCGCCGCGGCCTTAGTATCCAACGATACAAAGGACTCGGAGAAATGAATCCTAAGCAGCTCTTCGAAACTACAATGGATCCGAAGACACGTAATTTGCTCAAGGTAAGCATCGCCGACGCGGCAGTCGCCGATGGCATCTTTTCCATGCTGATGGGAGAAGACGTCCCTTCCCGTCGTGCCTTCATCGAAGACAATGCCCTCAACGTCTCTTACTTAGACGTTTAATGCATTCAGAGTGCGAAGGTATTTAAATAACCAAGTAGAAAGTATTTAATTCAGATAGCTTCCTCAGACTTCAGACCTTCCCACTTTTTCACATTTTAACTTTTTCACTTTTAAGATCATGTCCGAAGAACTCCCACCAGAATTACCACCAGAAATTCCAAACGATGCAGATCGCGCGGAAGTCACATCGATCATCGATATTATGCAGACCGCATACATCGATTACTCGATGTCCGTCATCGTTAGTCGTGCCCTGCCCGACGCACGTGACGGTTTCAAACCCGTGCAGCGCCGCATCCTTTACGCGATGCTTCGTGAAGGCCTGCTTCACAACCGCAACTTCGATAAGTGCGCCGGCGTGGTCGGGGAAGTCCTAAAAAACTACCACCCACACGGTGATAGCTCTGTTTACGACACGCTCGTCCGCCTAGCTCAAAACTGGGTCATGCGCTATCCGCTAATCAAACCACAAGGTAACTTCGGTTCCATTGATGGTGATCCCCCTGCTGCGTATCGTTATACTGAGTGTAAGTTGGAAGCGATCGCCGAAGAGATGCTCAAAAATATCGACGAAGATACCGTCGATTTCGTGCCCAACTACAAGGAGAGCACTACTGAGCCATCCGTCCTACCAGCAGCTTTGCCGAATCTCTTGATGAATGGCTCTACAGGTATTGCGGTCGGTATGACCACTAATATCCCACCGCACAACTTGAGCGAAGTCATCGACGCCGCTTGCGCGATCATCGACAATCCAAACATCAGCTTGGATGACCTGATCGACATCATCCCAGGCCCTGATTTTCCGGGCGGTGGATTTGTGCATGGCACTGCCGGCATCCAGAGTTACCTTCGCACTGGTCGTGGTATCGTCCGCACACGTGGTATCGCAGAAGTCGTCGAGACCAAGGGCCGAGAAGAGATCATCATTTCGGCTATCCCTTACAATGTGAATCGCGCGACACTCGTCATGCGTATCGCTGAATTGATCACCGACAAGTCGATCGACGGAATCTCAGATCTGCGCGATGAGTCCACCGAGACCACACGTATTGTTATCGAACTAAAACGCGGCGCGATCCCTCGCGTCATCATCAATCAACTGTACAAGAGCACCGCCCTTGAAAGCTCTTTCGGTGTCATTCTCCTCGCGCTCGACAATCGTCGCCCGAAGCAAATGAACATCAAGGAAATGATTGGTTGTTACATCGATCACCGCCGCGAAGTTATCTACCGCCGCACCCAGTTTAAACTACGTAAAGCAGAGGCACGAGCACACATCCTCGAAGGCTTCCGTATCGCACTCGATAATCTCGACGATTTCGTCAAGATCATCCGTGCGTCCAAGAACCGTGACGAAGCGAAGCTGAACTTGATGGCGACGTATGACATCTCGGAGTTGCAGACCAATGCGATTCTAGAACTACGCCTCTACCAACTCACAGGCCTCGAACGCGGTAAGATCGAAGAAGAGTACGCAGCCCTCATGGAGCTCATCGCTTACCTTCGCGACATCGTCGACAATGAGCATCGCTTGCTCGAAGTGATCAAGGAAGAGCTAGGCGAGATGCGCGATAAATATGGCAACCCACGCCGCTCTGAGATCCTCGCAGTCGATGGCGACCTCAGCATGGAAGACATTATTCCAAACGAAGGCTGCATGATCACCATCACTCATAAGGGCTTCATGAAGCGCACTTCGCTTGACGAATATCGCTCGCAGAAACGCGGCGGCAAAGGCGTCATCGGCTCTGGCCAATACGAAGAAGACTTCGTTGAGCACCTTTTCACCGCAAGCACGCACGACAATATCATGTTCTTCATGAACAGTGGCCGCGTGTATGTCGAAAAAGTCTACAACCTTCCAGAAGGGTCACGCACCGCCAAGGGACGTGCACTCGCCAATATCCTCGAGCTCCAAAAGGGTGAGAAGATTGCCGCGATGATTTGCGTCGATGGTTTCGAAGAATCAGAGCAACGCATCGTTCTCGCTACCGAAAAGGGTGTCACCAAAAAGACGATGCTCTCCGACTACCGTAACCACCGTAAAGGCGGCCTCATCGGTATTAAAATCGACGAGGGTGACAACCTTATCGGCGCACGCCTCACAAACGGCAGCAACGACATCGTGCTCGTCACCAGTAACGCACAGTCCATTCGCTTCCCAGAAACGGATCTCCGCGACCAGGGTCGTGCCACACGTGGTGTCCGCGGCATTAAGCTCAAGACCGAGAAAGATGAGGTCGTCGCGATCGAAATCGTCGCTGAAGACGCCAAGCTGCTAATCGCAGGTGCCAACGGCCTCGGCAAACGCACTGACTTCTCCGACTATCGCGTTCAATCGCGTGGTGGCTCTGGTATCATTGCAATCAAGTCTGACAAGGTAGTAGGTGCTCTCAGCGTCACCGACGAAGACGAGATCATGATGTTCACCAAAAAGGGCCAAGCCGTCCGCAGCCCGATCGACACCGTTCGTATCACCGGTCGTGCCGCAAGTGGCGTGAAGCTCGTCAACCTCGCAGCCAAAGACGCTCTCATCGGCATATCCAAGGTCGTCGCCTCCGAAGAAGACGAATCCGGCGAAGCCGAAGAAGTCGAAGTCATCGAAGGTGAAGCACCCACAGAAGGCACATCCTCGGAAGTCCCCGCACCAGAAGGCGACGTGACCGAAGAATAGCTTGTACTCGATAATTGTTTAACAAAAGCCGTTACGCATCGTGTAGCGGCTTTTTTGTGCGATAATGACTGTGCGCCAAGAGGTTGGCTCAAGGATTGTAGAAGGAACACTCTTGTCGCTTGGTATCTCGCAAGATTGCCGAATATTAGCGTCCGCGACGGATCTCGGATCCCTTGAACTGGATGCGCACCCGATATACCAGCTTAATGCGATTCTTGATTTTGAAAGTTTTGGGATCAATCGAATCAGGTACTTCATCACGATGAATATCAATGATAGCATGATAACCACGCTCAGAGAAAATATCGATGAGCATGGTCAGCGCATCGGCATCGCCAAAGGTCGTATCTTCGGTATTTACGACAGCCATGCCGGAAATCGCGTGGCGTTGAATGATTGGCATAAAAACCTGATTGATCGTATCGACTACTTTAGAAAACAATGCGTTTTGGCGTTGCTCGTAGCTATCGAGGCGATCCACTAAATCCTGTCGAGCATGTGCCGATATCGTACTTGCAATCGGGATCGAAGAAAGGCGGTCGTAAGTGGCTTCGTCGAGCTCAAGAGAGCCTTGATAGCGCAGCTCTTTATCAATACGAGCACGCACTTCATCGAGCGTGCCATGAGCATTGATGAAATGGTAAAAGAAAATCGCTCGGAGATCTTTGAGTGCCCCGTAGGTTTTTTCTTTAAAAGTGCGATATCGATTGAGCGCTGCAACTGGATCAAGGTCGGTCGGTCGCACTTCCATAGGTTCGCCATCACCAGACTCGCGTACTTCCTCGTTATGGATGCGTGCCTGCTCACCACGGTAGAGCTGGCGTCGGACGCTCTCCTTTTCATCGACGAAGAGTACCACAATGTGGAAGTGTGGCTTCTTTAAATACTGAGCAAACAGCGTATCTGCATAATCATTGCGTAAGTCGACTAGCTTATTGAACAGCAACTTGACGCACTCCACCTGTACTTTGGTGCGTGGAAAACCGTCCACCACAGCACCAGACTGAAAGATCGGCTCCAGCAGTTTGCGCAAGATAATTTCAACCACTTCGCGGTCGCCCACGAGCATGCCAGCGTTTATCATCTGCCTTGCTTCAGGGCTCTCCAACAGCGAACTGACAACCACTGGAGGTGCAGTCAAATCGCGAAACTTCATAATGAAGTCAGTATTAGTGCCTTTACCTGCACCAGGCGCACCGTTGAGCCAAAAAATCTCTTTAGGAAAACGAAGATTCTCTTCCCCAAGTTCGTCGACCAGCACCGTCCAGACCGACTGGAAAATAAATTGCGCGTCTTTAACCTCAAGGTCATGAAGCTTTTTGCTGTCGATTTTGGGAACTGTGTTGGCTGGTGTGGAAGCCATTGTAATAATATTAGTTAGTATGAATCAGAAGAACGCAAAGATAAGTGGCGAAAAGATGACTGGCGTTCAAGCCCCATTCACTGCGGATTCAACTATTCTCTGAACTGAAGGAAGGTCGCGTCATCTGAGCAGATGTATTGCGAGGTAGGCAAATACGAGCGGCCGCGCCCTCGAAGTCCTCCTCCCCCGACAGAATATCGATTTCGAGACGGAGAAAATAAATCGGAATAGTGGGCTTAATATCTTCAAACAAGCGCACAGCATCTTTTTCTGTGGTTACAATCATATCGAGCTTGGCCTCATCTGCCTGATCGTAGACATGCTGTATTTCCGCACGCGAGAAGCGGTGATGATCGAGAAAGCGGTGATTATAGCGAATTTCTACACCGTAGCTGCGCAGCATGTTCTCAAAGCTCTCAGGAGAGGCGATTCCGCTGAATGCGGCTATATGCGCCCCCTTCAAGGTATCAAGTGGCAAGCGCGCGCCGCCGTCGATGGCCTGTAAATACTGCGGCTGATGGGAGCATTCGATGATTTCCGCCTTCGGGTTGTGCTCGCGGATCAATTCGAGCAAGGCATCATCTTGCCTGCCGTCGGACTTGGTTAAGAAAATGTAGCTTGCTCGGGAAAGATGCTTGATCGGTTCGCGCAAGATTCCACGCGGCAAGAGGTGCTGATTTCCAAATGGATTGGTCTTATCGACCAGCAGCAAATTCAAGCGGCCTTTGAGTGGTAAGTATTGGAAACCATCGTCTAGAATGAGTGTGTCGCAACCAAAGCGCCGGATCGCGAACGAACCAGCCTTCACGCGGTTTTTATCACACAGTACGACCACCCCAGGCAAGTTGCAAGCGAGCATATATGGCTCATCACCAGCGACTTCGGAATCAAGCAGCACATTCTTACCATCACTGACGACTTTCGGTGGAGCCTCCTCGCCATGTGTCAGTTTACGCCATATTTTTTTAGTTATTGGCTCTTTCTTACTTTTATATCCACGGCTGAGAATTGCGACCTTGCGGCCACGTTCCGACAAAGTGCGGGCAAATTTCTCCACCACAGGCGTCTTACCCGTGCCGCCGACAGTCAGGTTCCCCACGACCACAACTAAGCAACCAAGTGGCTTATTACGAAGGATTCGATGCTCGTAGAGATACCAGCGCAACTGCACCAGAAAACTGAACAGAAACGATAGCACATATAGAAAGGAGCCAAACAGCTCAGCCGCGCGGCCATGCTGCCGGTCGTAGATCACATCCGCAGTGAATTTGGCAAAGTCATTGGCCTTGCGCGCTAGATCTTCGCGGAATTTACGGAGCATTAAAAGGAGTGCAAATAGTGGGTTTTGTGCTGAGAGATATATGTCAAAAATGAGAAACAGGGTTGACGCCAGTTTTATTCGCCTGTTTTACCGAAAACCTAGCGACTCTCATTTGCCTCATTAAAGCAATGCATAATAGATTGAGATCGCCAAACTCCATTTCTCTCTTCACACGATAAAACTGACACTTTTTATTCAATGAGCCTTCGCACCAACAATCACAGCTTCACTTCTCGGCATTTACCAGTGCCAAACGGACTGTGTGCGGCAACTCGACGCACGAACACCATCCCAAACCAGTAACACACATATAGTGTCCATTTTCAAAGAGCCTCCATTGACCACGGAGGCTCAGCACTTTACGGACTGATAGATTCGAACACATGAAATATTTAATTATTGCCGAAAAGCCTTCCGTCGCCACCGACCTCTCCAAAGCCCTAGCCAAGCACTTGGGAAAATTTGAGAAAAAAGGCAAATCCCGCGACGCACAATATTTCGAGAATGAAAATGCCGCCATCACCTCGGCGGTCGGTCACCTCGTCGAGCTGAAGATGCCCACTGGCCCCAACGGCAAAAACCTCTCTTGGAACTTTAAGGTGCTGCCGGCGATCCCCAAGAAATTCGAGCTTCAACCCATCGAGCAAACACACAATCGTCTCAAGCACGTACTCAGCTTGGCGAAAAAGAAGGAGTTCGACGTCATTATAAACGCCTGTGACGCCGGCCGCGAAGGTGAGCTTATCTTCCAATACATCATGGACATCGGCAAGATTCAGAAGCCGGTCAAGCGCCTCTGGATGCAATCGATGACCACTGGCTCGATCCTCGAAGCATGGGACAATCTTCGCGAAGGCGAGCAAATGTCGAACCTCGCCGACGCCGCTAAATGCCGCTCCGAGTCTGACTGGCTCGTCGGCCTCAACTCGACTCGCGCCTTTACTTGCTTCCGCTCACGTCACGGCGGATTCAATATCACAGCTGCAGGCCGTGTGCAGACCCCTACCCTCGCCATCCTCGCCAAGCGCGAGCGCGAAATCACCGCATTCAACCCTGAAGATTACTGGGAGGTTCACGCAGAGTTCGGCGTCGCCAATGGCGAATACCCGGGCAAATGGATCGACGTCGACTTCAAGAAAAATAAAGAGCAGCCACATGGCCGCGCCGAGCGTGTTTGGGATAAAGCCACCGCCGAGAAGATTCACCAGCGCTGCCAAGGTAAAGCAGGCACCGTGACTGAAGAGACTAAGCCGACCAAACAAATCGCACCGCAGCTCTACGACCTTACCACCCTGCAACGTGAAGCCCCCTTCACCGCCAAAAATACACTCGGACTGGCACAAGCACTGTACGAGCGTCACAAGATGCTCACTTATCCGAGAACTGACTCTCGCTACTTGCCAGAGGACTATATGAGCAAGGTCTTTGAGACCTTTCGCGACCTCGCCAGCTCAGGACATCCTGCAGCTAAATGGGCCACCGATGCCATCGAGAATGACCGTGTGCAGTTTTCCAAGCGCGTGTTCAACAACGCCAAGGTCTCGGATCACTTTGCGATTATCCCAACCGGACGAGTCGTCAAACTCAACGAGCAGGAATCGAAGCTTTACGATATGGTCCTCAAACGCTTCATCGCGGTGTTCTTCCCACATGCTGAATTCGAAGTCACCAAGCGCCTAACCACGATCAACCACGGCGACGAAAAAGACACTTTCCTGACCAATGGTAAAACACTGGTCAAGCCAGGTTACCTTGCCGTCTATGGCCGCGTCGCAGGCGTTGCTGCAGAGAAGGACGAGCTCGTCGCGGTCGCTCAAGGCGAAGACGCGCAGACCGAAGCGATTGACGTATTGGACAAAGAAACCAAGCCGCCGGCACGCTATACGGAATCTACCCTCCTCGCAGCGATGGAAGGTGCGGGTAAACTGATTATTGACGACGACGAATTGCGCGAAGCAATGTCCGAACGCGGCCTCGGCACTCCCGCCACACGTGCCGCCACAATTGAAGGCTTGCTGCGCCAGAAATACATCGCTCGCGATGGCCGCGAACTCAATGTCAGTGGCAAAGGCCTGCGCCTGATTGAGCTGTGTGAAGAGATGCATATCGAACAGCTCACCTCCCCCTCCATGACCGGCGACTGGGAAGCGAAGCTCAACAAGATGGAGCGCGGCGAGATTAAGCGCGACGACTTCATGCAAGAGATCGCCACCTTCACCGAAGACGTAGTCAACAAAGCCCGCGACCACATGGAGATGCTGGTCAGCCGCACCTTCCCTGATTTGGAATGCGCTTGCCCTGCCTGTGGCACCGCACGTCTCAAACAAACCGACGCCACCTATGAGTGCCGCGAAGAAGCATGCGACTTCCGGATCTCAAAACACATCGCTGGTCGCTCACTTAGCGAAACCGAAGCAGTCCAACTATTTACAACCAAAGCACTGCCCGAAATGGAAGGCTTCGTCTCTCGCTTCAATAAGCCATTCAGCGCCGCGCTAGAGCTCGTTCAAAACGTCACTAAGACGGGCAAGATTGGCAAATGGAAAACCAACTTCGTATTCGATGACGACCTCGACTCAGCGGATGAGTTGACCGACGATCAGTTGCTTAAAACGCTGGTGCTACAAAACGGACTCGAAGCTAAATTCTACGGCACCGACAAGGCTTACCATGTGCCTGATTTCAAACCAAAAGATTCACCCGACGGCTTCCGTCTCGGTAAGGTAATCCTGCAGAAAGAGCTCGATCCCGAGTCGATCGAACAGCTATTTACCGAGGGTAAGACACCACTGCTCGACGGCTTCATCTCGAAGCGCACCAAGCGCACCTTTAAAGCCCACCTCACCCTAGACTTTGAAAATGGCAAGATCGGCTTCGAATTTGCACCACGCCCAGTGAAAAAGGCAGCCAAGAAGAAAGCGGTGAAGCAGGGTTAAGATTAGTCCTATCAAACAACGTTCAGTCACTAGCAGTTCCATGAAACCAATAGTTAAACCAACACGTCCTTATTTCTCATCTGGCCCGTGCTCCAAGCGTCCCGGTTGGTCGCTCAAAGCCCTTAACGAAGCACTTGTCGGCCGCTCCCACCGCGCCAAACCCGCAAAGGCGCGCATTCAAGAAGTGATCGACAAGTCCGCCTCCATCCTCGATTTGCCTGAAGGCTACGTCTGCGGCATCGTACCCGCTTCAGACACTGGAGCGGTCGAAATGGCCATGTGGTCGCTGCTCGGTGCACGCGGCGTAGAAATGTGCGCATGGGAATCGTTTGGCTCGGGTTGGGTCACTGACGTCGTCAAGCAACTCAAGCTCGACAATATCACCAAGCACGAGGCCGACTACGGCCTGCTCCCCGACTTCTCTAAGGTCAACTTCAGCAACGACGTGGTCTTCACTTACAACGGCACCACTTCTGGCGTAAAGGTGCCGAATCTCGACTGGATTCCAGCCGACCGTGCAGGCCTGACGATTTGTGACGCGACCTCTGCAGTATTCGCGATGGACATCGATTTCACGAAGCTCGACGTCGTCACATGGTCGTGGCAAAAAGTTATGGGTGGCGAAGGCGCACACGGCATGATCGTGCTCAGCCCTCGAGCGATCGAACGCCTCGAAAGCTACACTCCTGCATGGCCACTGCCAAAGATCTTCCGCATGACTAGCGGCGGCAAGCTGATCAAAGGCATCTTCAGCGGTGCGACGATCAACACCGTCTCCATGCTCGCCATCGAAGACGCAGTCGACGGCCTGCGCTGGGCAGAAAGTATTGGCGGGTTGCCAACACTGATCGAGCGCTCCGAAGCGAATCTTCAAGCGATTGCCGACTGGGTAGCAAAAACAGACTGGATCGAGTTCCTCGCCGAAGACGCTACCACGATTTCGAACACATCCATCTGCCTAAAGATCACTGCAGATTGGTACCAAGCCCTGCCCGCCGAGGAGCAAGCAGCCAAGGCTAAGCAGCTCGTCAGCATGCTCGACAAAGAAGACGTTGGCTACGATTTCGGCAGCTACCGCGACGCACCCGACGGCCTCCGCATCTGGGGTGGTGCAACCGTCGACACCGCCGACATCGAGGCGCTACTGCCATGGCTCGACTGGGCTTTCACAGAGATCCAAGGCTAAATCTAATTTCAGCATTTTCGATCAAAGGACGTTTCTTACCGAGCGGCTTTTTTGTGCAAAATCGTGATGCCTGCCCCTACTCAGATTTACAGGCAGTACAGAATTCGGCGACACCTACGTAATCGTCTCACCAATCACCCCGAATAGGCGCTTTCTTAATTTCCAAAGAAGGAATTTATCAAGTCCAAGCCCGTCTCAATATCATCACGGCGGCGTTCTTGCTTAGATTTTTTTTGTGGCGCTTCTGGTTCAGCTGCGGTGCCGCCAGTGCCATCGGCCTGAGGCACTAGTTCAGTCGACAGTTGCTGACTCGGATCAGTTTCCGCTGGTACGGATTCTCGCTTATTCGAGGTCGAGAAAGCTCCTTTCGCCGCATCATTCAAAATATCCATCAATTCTCCAGTATCTGGATCGGCTAAACTACCAGTAATTTGAATATCCTTATTCCAACGCCTAAAGCCGTCTTCGGCAGTGCTGGGCTGCAGCAAATCAAGCGTTTCTAAAGACTCAGTCAGACGACCCTTTGCTCCGAGTGACAGAGTCAAATTCAACGGTTGGTCCATTATCTCACTTAAACCGCTCGGGGCCACTGAGCCGGACGCATCGATCAAAATACTGTCTCCCATCAATCGCAGCTGTGGAATTAACACTCGCTTGTCCGCACCCCGCGTAAGTTCGAAGACAAAACTATCAAAGAGAATATCTTTAAAATACGGAATGGTGCGCGAAAGGGCAGCAATCCCTGGGCGATCCAGACTCTGCCCTAGCAATCCCGCAAGACCAAGACCGAGTTGCTGGCGCTCATCCATTTCAAACGCGGTCAAGATCCCCTCCTCACCGCTAATTTTGAGGGTTGCCGTGGAGTCTTCAACCGCCGCATCTAAGGATTGGCCGACGCCCGTCAGCTGAAACACGCCATCGAATCGCCCTTGCACCGGGGCGCTTCGATACTTCTTAACGAAAAACGCGGGATTTACATCTGCAAAACGGATATCCGCAGTGAGACTGTAGGGCTTTGCCTGCGAAGCGGCAAACAAGACTGTGCTACTGCCCTTCAACTCACCCTCGCCGATCTTCGCTGAAATGGGATTCACCATCAACTTCGGCTCAGAAACCACTGCCTTGAGCGCAATCGCCTCAATCACCTGACCCGCATCGAGTCGAAATTCGTCGATACTGATCGTGGCACGTCCATCCAGCATCGCCCATACAGGGGGCACAGTGCCAGACCCATCAACTCCAACGCCGCGAGCTGCTTGAGGCTGCTCTGTGCCACGCGCAGCACTCGAACGTGATAATGTTGGCTCTGAGATTGCCTGTTCTCTCGGCGTAAAGGCTGCACTTAGAATCGAAAGATCCTCTTGAGTCACATGTGGACCCGATAGCGCTGCGGAAAAAGTCATCGGTGGTTGGCTCGGATTCACCTCAACTGCGAGTTGAAGGCTCGTTGAAGGGCGGCGTGGTGACCCCACGAGAAGATCTGCCCCGATCGCCCATTCACCGAGCTTTAGTGTTGGTTTCACTGCTAAAGCGAGGTCATAGTCTTTCGCCACGCTCGGCATACTACGCGCACGTAGGCCCTTGATCTTCGCTTGTAACCGAAGCGGCTCATCAGCAGCCGCATCGACGTTCACATTTAATGACAGTTGACCACTAACGATTGAAGCACTTCGCGCTAAGGCGGGCAACTGGAAGAGCTCTTGGAGCCCGATTTGCAACTTCGTCTGCGCCAGAACACCCGCAAAGGGATTCGCAGCGTCGCGAATCGCATCCAACTGAATCACACCGCTGGAGCTGCCTTGGATGAAGGAGCCGTATTTGTCTGCAACACTTATTGCGTTGAGCGAATACTTCAACTGACCGGATCGGACCTGAAGCTTAGGTGCGGCGATCACGACGATATCCTGAACCAACGGCGCTGCCGCCTCAGCCACAGTCAACGGCCCGAGTTGCAGCGGCTCGTCAAAGGTTAACATAAAGGCGCCGTCTGCAGCACCTGCGACTGACAGTGCGAGCGAAATGGGTGCCTCCGATTGGACTTGTAGCTCAGGCAGCCATGGGTTGAGCCATTCGAGCTGCAGCGCTGTGATCGTAATATCCAGTAACTCACCCGACAAATCTGGTTCGGCGCCAAACACCAAGCTGCGCTTTAAGTCTAGAGCCAACAGCTCAGCACCCGCAGCAGAAACGTTCAAATTCGCGGCACTGAGTATCATCGTCTTGCCGTCAGTCGATGCCACTGTATTACCAGAGACTTGCAATGCACCCAGTATTGCCAACTCAGGAGCTATCACCTGCGGTTTTGGCAGGTCGGCATTGAAGGTCACTGAAGTAGTTGCCACACACGCAGCGTCATCGACCTCCAGCTCCAATGCCGCCTGCACCGAGATCAACTGCCGCCCTTGGGCATCCGCGCCCAATGTCTTCAACTCAAGTTGCAGCGATTCAAAGCCACCTTCGGCTTTCTGCTTAAAACTCAGCGTCGCAGTTGAATCAAAGACTTTTAAGCCAGACGGCAACGGAGCATCCGTCAGCAATTGGAGTGACGCATCGATGGTCGAAGACTCTCCGGGGCGAATTGCCGGCGAATCGACCTGCACCCCATACATCGAGCCCTGCCCGTCATGAATCACACCTTCAAAATCGATTCCATCGATATCGAGTAACCACTCAAAGTTGCCCAATGCATTCAGCGCTTCCATCGGATTCGTCGATGCTTCTGATTCGGTAGCAGTTGGCGTCGAAGGTACCGTCTCAAGGCGAGGCTCACCTTCTGCGGTTGATAGACCAGCAGCAACAGTCGGCTCAGTCACCGTCGGAAGATCGACACGAAGCCCTTCTACTTGCAAGACGCCCATCTTGATTGTCTGATCAAACACGGCCGCTAGCGGCTCAAATGCGGTATCAACAGTGCCGACTTCCACCCGCGTGCCATCCTCAAGCATCAAGATCAAGCCCGAGAGCGTCACCTGCGTCGTTGTCACATGGATCGACCCGATCGAACTGCCTTCAGGTAATTGTCTCTCGACCAGACTTTTTTGGAAGCCCGCATTGGTGAGTATAAAATACCCGCTGACAAGGGCGATCAAGAGCAGCACCAAGAGAACAGCAAATATTCGAAATAAGGTTTTCATAAAATATAGAGTAGAACCATAATAAGTTATGGGTAAACCGTTTGCTGGCAAGGTTCCTAAACGCAAATGTTCACAGTCAATAAGCGTTCAGGTCAATGTAAGCGGTCATCATCTGCAGGGGATTACCCTGCCCCTCGATCAGGACTTACTTAAAGCGTTCCGCACACAATGTGCTATAGCGCTGATGCGAATGATTATACCAAACTAATAAACGCTGCTTTACCGCCTTCATAAACTCCAACACATCCGAGATTCCGGGGTGGTTTCTCTGTCGCAAAGACTAAAACAGAGAAACCAAGGAGACTATCTGTCAGAAAACCAGATACGATCTTCACACATAGGCACTCGAGTAGATATCGCCTTAATCCTCGTAGAAAAAAACCTCGATGCCAATGGCGCGTAGTGCTTCATCAATACGAATATCCATTCCTACATCAGTACTGTGATCAGTGAGAATTCGATAACTATTTGCTCCTCGCTCCCATGAACCAGGAGTTCTATGGATGAACTTTTTAAAACGCTCGCCTACCTCCGGGTCAGATAATTGAAAGATGTAAGCCACCCAAACAAATCCGGTACTAGCTAGTTTTCCGGCAGATGCCATCGCTGGGCCAGTGTCCTTTACCTTTGCTTTAACCATGCCGTCTTTGGACATTATTCCACGCTCTTTGAGCGATTTCGCGTTACGCTTTAGTTCCGAAGTGACATCAAGCTGATCAAATTGAAAGTAACCATCCTTGTAAGGCACCAACTCCATGTAGCGCGCAATCCCCTGCTTCAACCAGTATGGGAATTCATAATCAGCTAACAACTGCTCAGTGACTTCGCCGATAATCTCACTCGTTTTAATCCTGCCTAAATTGTAATGACCTGCAGATGACTTTTTAAGGTCCAATATCTTAGGGGATAGAAACAAAACTTCTTGATCAGCAATATAGCGCGCATTATCAAAACGATAACCACCTGCATCTATATAAGCCTCGTGGTTGGGATACAGCCTCACAGTAAAATCGCGTGGCATACGTCGTTCAAAATTAAAGGGCATGGCTCTCACCGCAGTATGCGTTGACTCAAAAATACGCATTACCTGCTTCACATCTCCAGGATCTAGTTTGAAAGGTGTGTTTAACTCAAAGTGCTTTGTCTGATAGACAAATTTCTGGTTCTTTTCATCATCCTTGGCGACTTTGAAATCGATCTCGTTAAGCCCAACTTTAGCGGGCCAAAGCAACGGCTCACTCAGCCTGCTGCCAAGACCTTGAGCGGTTACAATAGGAGACAAGAAAGAGAGGGAGAGTAATACGATTACGGGGATAAAGAATTTCATACAATTACAGTACATAAGTGAAATTTGATGACCAGTATTTATATTTTCGGATCAGAGTCTATCACCGTGCCATTAATTTCGGCTGTGCTCTCACTAACGACTAATAAGTTATCATTGTGGATGCGATTTCGCATTGCCCGGAGATCTGCTACCAGAAGCCAACTCAACTCGTACCAGAGACGCTTTCCCTCAGTGCCGAAGCTTACGACAACCTACTATCTGATACCGCATGGGGCATGCGGCGCTACCATCAACACGTTTCCCAGCAATTGACGATGAACGCAAAAAAGGCCGCCCAAAACGGGACGGCCTTTTTAAAAGTATCTGCGAAACGCTTATTTACGCTTAGCTTCGACCAAGCGCTTTTCCTTAACTTGGTTAGCAGCCTTACCGATACGATCACGCATGTAATACATACGAGCACGCATAGTGACGGACTCACGGTCGATCTCGATCTTCTCGATTGATGGGCTATGAACAGGGAATACCTTTTCAACACCAACACCGGATGCGATACGACGCACAGTGAAGGTCTCTTGGACACTGCCGCCCTTGCGAGCGATAACAATACCAGCAAAAATCTGGATACGTGTCTTGTCACCTTCAGAAACCTTGAGGTGGACGCGAACGCCGTCGCCGACTTTAAAGTCTGCGCGGTCGCTCGTAAGTTGATCTTTAGTGATGTCTTCTAGGATTGCTTGGCTCATTGCTGGAATTCTCCGTTTGGTAAAATATCTGGTCTTAGTTGCTGGGTCTTTTCAATCTGCTGTTCACGTCGCCATTTCGCAATAGCTGCATGATCCCCAGACAATAAAACATCTGGTACAGCCATACCGCGAAAATCCGCAGGACGAGTGTATTGAGGAAAGCCGAGGAAGTTGGTCATAAAGGATTCCTCCGTCAAGGATTTTTCATCACCTAAAAACTCAGGCACAAATCGGCTGATACAGTCGATCATCACTGCCGCAGCCAAGGTGCCGTTGGTCAGCACATAATCCCCAATACTCACTTCTCGGTCGATCAAATCGTCGCGAACGCGTTGATCCACTCCTTCATAATGACCGCTTAAAATAATAAGGTGCTTTTCCTGCACCAACTCGCGAGCCAATTGACTGGTCAGCGGCTCGCCATCTGGTGCCATATAAACAACCGTGGTCTCTGGGCGACGCATCGACTCGACTGCCGCGTAGATCGGCTCAGGCTTCATCACCATCCCCGCTCCGCCACCAAAGGGCATCTCGTCGGTCTTGTGGTGCTTATCCGTGGTCCAATCACGTAGTTGGTGAGCCTCAGCGCGAATTAAGCCATTGCGCTGCCCGCGACCCAACATACTGGACGATAAAAAACCCTCCACCATTTCTGGGAAGAGGGTTAAAATATCAAACTCGATGTGCATGGTGCAATCGGTCGGTTGACCTAAAAGATCAGGGGTGGACCAGCCTATGCTTCAGCTTTAGTTTCTTCAGCCGCAGGCGCTTCAGCTTTAGTTTCGGCTGCCGCAGGCGCTTCAGCCTTAGTTTCGGCTGCTTTAGCCTTAGTAGCTGCTTTAGCCTTAGGAGCTGCTTTAGCTTTTTTAGCTGCTTTAGCCTTCGGTGCTTTTTTAGCCGCAGGTGCTTCAGCCTTAACTTCAGCCGCAGGTGCTTCAGCCTTAACTTCAGCCGCAGGTGCTTCAGCCTTAACTTCAGCCGCAGGTGCAGCTTCTTCAGAAGCTGCATCGCGGCGAGCCTTACGGATCAAGCTCGCAGCTGTGTCAGTAGGCTTAGCGCCAACAGACTTCCAATAATCAATACGGTCAACCTTCAGGTTGAGCTCATCAGTCGTACGCTTAGCCTGTGGCTCGTATGTGCCGAGAACCTCGACAAAACGACCATCACGACGAGCAGTAGCTTCGGTGACGACTAGACGATAAAAGGGACGGTGACTAGCACCGTGACGTTGGAGGCGGATTTTAAGAGCCATATATTGTTATTGTTTCGGTAGATTTCAGGGCCAGAGGCCGGAAGTTGTGAAGAGCGAGGAAAAAACGGGCTACATAGACCGCTGTCAAGCGCGGAGAACGCAGAATCTACAGGAATACAGTGCAGTCGAGCTAATCAGGGCGCACCACATCCGGTGAATCCGTCCATGGCAGCGGGAAAGCGCTCTTTTGCCAGTCTTTACGGATCTCGCCGATTTTCGCGAATTCGCCCTCAACACCAGCAATCATTTCACCGGTAAACTTATAACGCGTCTCATCCCCAGTCATGCGCACCACACTTTTACCACTGTAAGCATGTAGTGTGCGCGGCGTAGAATAATCGATCTGACGAATTTTGGACATTGGTAGCAGGATTTTAGGAGATTAGAGACAGAATGAGGTCTGCCGTAGATGGCGAAGCAAGTCAGTAATGAATTTCACCCATAATTTTAATCCGACTCTGCATCTTCATCCGACATACGCATTAACAGTTTGCGTTTCCTCCACTTCCGATTTCGATGCGAGACATGGTTAAAATTATTTTTCAAAAATCTGGCGTCGAACTAAACTGGACTGGCGACGAAGAAAGTATCCTCGAATTCGCGGAGAGCAACGACCTCGATCTCGATTACGGTTGTCGTATGGGTAACTGTACCGCCTGCCAGCAAAAAGTAGTCTCCGGCGCAGTCGAATACCCAATGGGCCACTCAGGTGAACCCGACCAAGGTAATGCTCTTCTCTGCTGCTGCGCCCCCAAAGGCGACAGCGATCTGGTGATCGACGCCTAGTCCTTGACCACTTCGATTCGCTCGAAGCTGGTAGCCAAGCCAGTCGCTGCGTCGATATCGATCAGGCACCCACAGATCCGAATGTCGTCTTCGGCCACTGGAAAACGCCGCTTCATGCCATCCAGAAAACTTGCCACCACTGGCCCAACGTCACGGCCCAGTACGGAATGATACGGCCCGCACATTCCTGCATCGCTTAAAAACGCTGTCCCTCGCGGCAACACGCGACCATCCGCAGTCGGCGCATGCGTATGTGTGCCTACCACGGCAGCAGCGCGGCCATCAAGATACCAGCCCAGTGCGATCTTTTCCGAAGTTGCCTCCATGTGCGCCTCCACGAAAAACGCGTCACACTGCTCCTCAAGCTCGTTGAGCATCACATCTGCCATTTTAAATGGGCAACTTGACTTTAATGTCAGATAGTTACGTCCCAGCACGGTTAAAATCGCGAGTCGAAAACCGTCCTTCTCGATGACCAAGTGCGTACGTCCCGGATTCTGCTCTGGTAAATTCGCGGGCCGACAGACTTGCTCCAGCCCATCGATTTCGTTCTCAAAATTCTTCTGATCCCAAACGTGATCGCCCAGTGTGATGGCATCGACTCCCGCCCCAATCAGCGCCACAGCGATTTTTTTAGTAATGCCAGCACCACCGGCAGCATTCTCGGCATTCGCGATCACCAGATCAGCGCCAAGCTCTGCTTTGAGTGACGCCACCCGCTCAGCCACAAAGGTGCGCCCCGGACGCCCCACGATATCTCCTAAAAACAAAACTTTTGGCATGACAGTGAAATTGAAAAGAAACAGCGTCTCCCGCAAGGCTCTTCCGTGCTTGATTTGAGCGCCTTTTACTGTCTATGTCCTTCACTTTTCCAGAGGTTGCAGCTTCCCTTACTTAAAGAACACAACAAAACACCACAGAATAATGAAATCCGATACAACAATCGACCCTTCTAAACAGGACGAAATTGGCCCCGAAATGAAGGGTGCCGATGCCTTAGTCGCCTCTCTTGAGCGCGAGGGAGTGGACGTGGTATTTGCCTATCCTGGTGGGGCGTCGATGGAGCTTCACCAAGCACTCACTAAGAGTAAAAAGATCCGCACGATACTGCCTCGCATGGAGCAAGGCGGCGGATTTATGGCACATGGTTATGCGCGCGCCAAAGGCGAAGCTTCGGTCTGCATGGCCACCAGCGGCCCCGGCGCCACAAATCTAGTGACTTGCATCGCTGACGCTTACATGGACAGCATTCCCCTGATCGCGATCACGGGACAAGTTTACCAACAGTTTATCGGCAAGACCGCATTCCAAGAAACTGACTTCTTCGGCATGACTTTGCCGATCGTGAAGCACAGCTTTCTGGTATTGAACAAAGAGGACCTGCCACGCGTCGTCAAAGAAGCTTTCCATATAGCTACCACCGGCCGTCCAGGTCCGGTCGTAATCGACATCCCAAAAGATGTACAACAAGCTATTTTTAAGCCAACTTTCCCGGCTAAAGTCGACCTCCCTGGCTACCAAATAGATGCGATCAAGCCACAAGCGACTGATCAAGAGTTGGTCAACGTCCTCGATCTGATCGGCAAAGCTGAGCGCCCAGTACTTTACATCGGCGGTGGCATCGTCTCGGCCGAAGCGCATCTCGAGCTGCGTGAATTTGCTGAGCTTACAGGCATACCTGTTGCATCGACACTCATGGGGCTCGGTGCATTCGACGCAGAGCACCCACTATCACTGTACTGGTTCGGCATGCACGGCACAGTTGCTGGTAATTGGGCTGTTTGCGATAGCGACCTCCTTATTTGTGCTGGCGCTCGTTTTGACGACCGCATTACTGGTCTTGTTTCGAAATTTGCTCCCGACTCCGAGATCATCCACATTGATATTGACGTCTCCGAACACAATAAGAACAAGCGCGTGCAGCATGCGATCCACTCCGATGTGAAGTATGCACTGACTCGCCTGATCGAACTATGCAAGGATGGCAAACTCAGCAAGCCTGACATCAGCGCTTGGATGAAGACCATCAACGAGTGGAAAGAAAAATATCCATTCAGCTTCGACAAGAGCGGTCACATCACTCAGCAAGAAGCGATCGAAGCGCTCTACGAAGAAACTAAGGGCGATGCGATCATCACCACTGGCGTCGGCCAACACCAGATGTGGGCCGCACAATTCTTCAAATTCCGTGAGCCTCGCACTTATATAAGTTCACTGGGTCTCGGCACGATGGGTTTCGGCCTTCCCGCCGCAATCGGCGCAAAAGTTGCCTTCCCTGATAAACTTGTGGTCAATATCGATGGTGACGGTTGCTTCCTCATGAACGTGCAAGAGCTCGCTACGTCCGCGATCGAGAAGATCAACGCCAAGACGATCATCCTTAATAACCAACACCTCGGCATGGTTGTTCAGTGGGAAGACTTGATGTACGAAAGTGTCCGTGGCCAAACAGTCCTTTGCGATAAGGATAACATCGGCGGCCCAGATAATATCGAAGCGATCTATCCAGACTTCGTCATGATTGCGAAGGGCTTCGGCGTTGCCGGTCAGCGCGTTGTCAAACGCAAAGATCTTCGCGGCGCGATTCAGGAAATGATCGCCCACGACGGCCCTTACCTTCTTGAAGTAATCGTGCCTTACACCGAACACGTTCTACCGATGATCAAACAAGGCCTCAGTGCAAAGGAAATCTTGATCCATTCAGAGTAAGCCGCGACCACTCCTTTTTCCTAAAACGGCCACTTCCTTACGGATGTGGCCGTTTTTTTATGTCTTTCCCACCAAGTGCCAGTCCAGATTGACAAGTTCCTCACCAGCGTGAGCAATTATTAAAGCCAAAAACCGCAAGCAGATCATTTAGTGTAGATGAGCCAGTGATCTCTCAAGATAACGAAGTCTTAAACGCACTCTACCCATATTAATGTGGTTCGAATAACATTCAAAGTAGCCACTCACCAAGCTATACGCGATGCCTTGCAGTCTAGAGAATATTAGCTGCGGCTTCGATCGAATGACCACTAACGGAGTTTCAGCGTCGCTAATCCAGCCATCGCGAAAATTAGAGAGATAATCCAAAAACGAATCACGACTTTGTTCTCGTGCCAGCCTTTGAGCTCAAAGTGATGGTGTATCGGTGACATTCTGAAAATGCGCTTCTTACGTAATTTAAAAGAACCGACCTGCAGGATCACCGAACCCGCCTCCATTACAAAAATACCGCCCACGATAATCAGAGTCAGCGGTTGATGTACCATAAAGGCAATCATCCCGATCAGACCACCCAGTGCCAGCGAACCGGTATCACCCATAAAGACTTCAGCGGGATGTGAGTTATACCAAAGAAAAGCAAGGCTCGCACCGAGCAGCGCTGAGCAGACTACAGCCAACTCACCCGCACCTGGAATGTAACTAATAAATAAATAATTGGCGATGATCGTATTACCCGCCGCATAGGCCATAATCGCAAACGCCATGGCAGCTGTCACTGTGCAACCAATCGCGAGACCATCAACTCCATCGGTTAGATTAATCGCATTACTCGAACCTGCGAGAATTAGAAATAAGAATGGTACCAGAAAGAGTAGTGACATATGCGACCACAGAACTTCCTTATAAAACGGCACCCACAACTCGCGCATACGCTCAGCAGATTCAGGACACGTCAGCAACATTAGCAGCGCCACAATAGTGAGCAACCCTTGCCCAGCCAACTTCCAACGACCCGAAAGCCCGGCGCTGTTCTTCTTTACGACTTTTAAATAATCATCGATAAAACCGATCACGGTCAGGCCGAGATAAACTAACAGGCCAGTATATACATAAACATTCGGCCGTGCCCACAGCACTGCACTGACCATCACAGAAACACAAATCATCAACCCACCCATTGTCGGCGTTTGCGATTTTGAGGCATGCAGATCCGCCAATACACCCACCTCATCTTTGGTGCGCAGCGACTGTTTGGCACTCAACGCGCGAAGCTTTGCAAATAGCCAAGGCCCGATAATGAAGCCGATCCCCATCGCGGTCAGCCCGGCAAATGCGGCTCGCAGGGTAAGATAACGAAAAAGACGGAGCGGCCCAAAGTAGGCTTCAAAATCGGCGAGATAACTGAGCATTGTTAAATAGTGAAAGTCTAAGATCTGAAATCAGCGTAATTCCAGCGGTAAAAGTTCTTCGAGTGCGTAGGAACGACTACCCTTCAGAAAGAGCGCCCCCGCAAAATCAGCAACGAAAGATTTCATTTTTTCGATATTCGTACAGCAATTAAGCTGTGCCTGTTCTGCACCTACCTCAATCGCACCGTCGGTATATGCCTGTGTGAGTGCACTTGACCCTACGAAAAGCACCCGATCTTCAGCTCGCAAGCTAAGCAGACGCCCTACTTCTCGATGCAACGCCAGCGACTCTGCGCCTAGCTCATTCATAGCCCCAATTACATAGCAACGCGCCTGACTGGGGGAAGTGGCGCGGCAAAATGCCGCAAGCGAATCTCTCATCGACGCCGGATTGGCATTATAGCAATCGATATAAAAAGTCTGCGCGCCCTGAGTTGCAATACGTCCTCGACTTGAAGATGGCTGCCATGCCGAAATACGCTCACGAATCACAGCGTCCGTAATACCTAGCTCACGGGCCGCAATAATCGCCAGAGCAGCATTCGCACAAATCCCCTCGCTCGGACTTGCTATCTGAAAGTGCTCATCGCTTGTATCTTGGCGTAAATGCAGGCTGCTATGCCCGGTTCCCACAACATTCAGACGGTAACGGATCACACGGGACGCTTGTAATGACACCTCCTCACCCTCGGCTGCCAGTACTAGCGCCCGCTCTGCACAGGCCGTAAACGGCGCATACTGAAAGACTGAGTTAGGTAGAACTACGGGCGCATTGAGTCGTGAACGCAGCGTCAGTTCAGCCTTCTCAATAGCTACCTGTTCCAGTGAACCAAGCAGCTCTAAATGTGCGGACTCAATGTTAGTCACAAGGCTCAAGTCTGGCTCAATCATCGTGCCCAACTGAGCCATCTCACCGGGTTGATTAATACCTGCCTCAATCACCGCGAAATCATGCTGGTCAGAATCGAGTCCAAACAACGTCATCGCCACGCCGATGCGGTTATTCCAATTGCCAGCGGTCGCATGCGTGCTGCTTTCGCCCAACAACCCGCGCAGAATCTCTTTGGTCGAAGTCTTACCGCAACTACCAGTGATACCGACGACCGGGTGAACGAAACGTTGACGCACACCCGCACCGATTGCACCCATCGCTAGCAGTGAGTCATCGACAATTAATTGAGGCAGCGAAACAGCCTGCGGGTGCTCCACTATCAATGCCTTTGCCCCTAGCTCGGCAGCTTGCGCAGTAAATGCATGCCCGTCTCGCGCACCGCCACTTAAGGCAACAAAACATTCGCCAGATTCCAATTGCCGTGCGTCAAAACAGAATCCAGATATTTTGCTAGGTAATTCATCCTGTTGCCAAACACCTTTTGACCACGCAGCAATGTCTTTAGGATCGAAACGGCTCATAGCTATCCCCATCGATACACTACGCCTCCTGAGTATTAAGTGCTTTAAGACGAATTAATTCACCAGCGACTTGACGGTCGTCAAACGGAATCACGGTGCCATCGAACTCTTGAAAAGTCTCATGACCCTTACCTGCAATCAACACGCAGTCTTCAGGAGACGCGACATCCAATGCCAATGAAATCGCGCGCTTACGATCATTAATAAACATCACGCGTTGCGCCACGTCCGGCGTGCAGGCCTCACGCATATCTTCAAATATTTGCTCAACTGATTCGGAACGTGGGTTATCCGAAGTGGCAAAGACAGTTGCGGCGCCTTCCAAGGCAGCACGCAACATCGGCGCACGCTTACTACGGTCGCGATCACCGCCACACCCACATACCACAATTAATTTACCAGCTGTGATCTCTTGCAACATTTCACAAGCATTTTTCAAGGCATCATCGGTATGCGCATAATCGACAAGGACGTTAAACTCCTGGCCTGCATTGATCCGCTCCATACGGCCAGGTACACCAGGGAAACTTGGTAACGCATGCAGCAACGCTAAGATGTCATATCCTTTTGCGCGACCGATCGCGAGTGCGGCAAGCAAGTTACTTACATTGTAACGACCCAATAGGGGTGATATGACCGCAGCCTGGCCTTCGGGCCATATCAGATCAAACTCAGTACGGTCTGCGAAGAGCTGCACATTATCAGCGCGAATCAACGCATCCCCATTCAGCCCAAAAGTCACTGAAGCTAAGCCATTCGGCAAATCCTCGTGCAAACGTTTACCGTATGGGCAATCAATATTGATCACCGCGACCTTAGGTGCCTTACCAGTCCCACCTATAAAGAGACTTTTCTTCGCCTCATAGTAGGCCTCCATTGTCTTGTGGTAATCAATGTGGTCTTGTGTTAAATTCAGAAATACTGCGATTTCAAGATTAAGCCCATGCACACGTTTCTGATCAATTCCGTGTGAACTGATTTCTATCACAGCTTCTTCGCAACCGTTATCCACCATCTGACCGAGCAATGCATATACATCGACGGACTCGGGAGTCGTCTTGAATGAAGGCAGCGTGCGCTTACCCAGATCATAACGAATTGTACCAAGTAATCCCACAAAATCATGACCACCGATTAAATGCTGTGCTAGCATCGAGACCGTCGTCTTGCCGTTGGTGCCAGTGACTCCTGCGATACGCAACTTCTCATCGGGATTATCATAAAAACGACGTGATACCTGTGCCAGTGTTTCGCGTACATCTTTCACTTGAATAAAATCGATGGGGAAATGCGCTCCAAGATCTTGTTCAGTAACGATCGTCACTGCACCACGATCCGCCGCTTCTTCCACATAGAAATTACCATCCGTGCGCAGACCACCTATCGCAAAAAATAGCGCGCCAGGTACAACGCGCCGGCTATCAGTAATTAAGCAAGTTACTGCGTGATCACCGTCGCCCTTGCGCGCGAAGAGTTCGACATCTTCGATGAGTTCCTGAACACTGGGGTTCATAGGAAAGCGATTATCATTGTTCACTTGGTCGGCGTTGAGTGCTCGAGCGTAACTTTGGCGAGAGCTAACCGAAGTGAGCAGTGTGCTAATTTGAAATTCGGCGAGACCGATCATATCGAGAGTGTTCTAAAGCTAGGAATGATGCATCCGGCTTGACTGGCCGAATACCTAAATAAGCGATACAGGCTTCCGCAATATTACGAAAGGCTGGAGCAGAGACGGTGCCCCCATAGCCAACACTCTTCGACTGAGGATCATCCACCACAACAGTGATGACTAAAGCAGGTCTATCGGCAGGAAAAAATCCGCTAAAAGAAGCTACGTGATGTTGCCGAGAATATTGACCATTGATGATCTTCTGAGTCGTGCCTGTCTTACCAGCGACAGAATAATTATCGATGAACGCTCTGCGAGCAGTGCCCTCTTTACCGACGACATCGACTAACATATCGGCAACTATTTTAGCCACTTCAGTGGACACCACACGCCGTTTGGCTTTCGGCGAAAAGCGAACCATATCAATACCATCGGCATCAAAAACACGTTGCGCAATCAACGGCTCCATCAGCACACCCTTATTTGCAATCACCGACATTGCTCCATGAATCTGCATCGGCGTGGCACTCACAGCGTGGCCCATCGGCAAACGTGTGATCGTCAGACCATCCCAGTTCTTAACCGGATGCAATGTACCAGAAACTTCACCGCCCAAATCGAAACCAGTTTTTTCACCAAATCCAAAGGATCGCGCGTAGTCGTGCAAACGATTCTCACCTAATCTCATTCCGAGATGTGCTGCGCCACGATTACTCGACTTTACAACGATATCGTGCATCGAAAGTGACTCATATGTATGGTGATCACCTGGGAGCTTGAGTGAACGGCCCTTGTAGCTAACACGTGCGACGCCAGTTTGAAACATATCTGCAGGATCGACAATTCCTTCATTTAATGCTGCAGCTGCAGGTACGATCTTGAACGTTGAGCCTGGCTCAATTAAATCGGTCAGCGCCCGATTGCGCTGCGAATCGATCGGATATTTTTTAGTATTGAAAAATTCGTTTGGATCGTAGGTCGGATAATTTGCCATCGCTAACACTGCACCGGTCGATGGTTCGCTTACGATGATACTGACACTCTGTGGATCGTATTCCGCAGCCAAACGAGCGATCTCTTTTTCGACAATGTGCTGCACCATGAGATCCACGCTGAGTGCCACATTCAAGCCATCTGTAGGATCCACTTCACGCTCACGGAACTGAGCCATTTCGCGACGACGACCATCGCGCTCAGTTTCGCGCCAGCCATCTTGACCACGCAAATAGTAATCAAAGAAACGCTCGACCCCAGTCACTGGAGTTTCTTCGTGGTTCACATAGCCCAAAACATGCGCAGCTAGTTGACCACTCGGATATGTGCGGCTGTATTTGCGATTACCATATACGCCTTTGATACCCAACTCACAAACTAAGTCGTAAGTATCTTCATCCAGTCCCTTGGCCAAATAAGCCCATTTTATCAAACTCACTTCTTTAGAATGCGCAGAGCCTTTACGCGTCTTTGTAGTGATCGTTTTTTCGATTTTCGACAGCGGTTTACCGATCAATGCGGCGAGCGCTGGTAACTTTTCGCGATCTTCTTCGCGAACAGACTGCGGGTCAACGCCAAGGTCAATTGTAGTATGCGTTGTCGCAAGTAAGTTACCTCGATTATCCAAGACATTACCACGACGTGCTTCAACAATTTGCACCATTCTACGATTGTTTTCAACATGCTCAAGTAGCTCCTGCTGCTCCCAGACATGCAAGTAGAACAAACGCCCGATCAAGACACAGAACGCAAAAGCGACTGCGGTTGAAACGAATGCTGCACGTGCTGTGGATACGAATGCTTTGCTCATAAAAAACCTCTAAGTGCTATACTTCGGCGAGTGACTGTCTTTGTAGTGACGAGCGAGTTTCCGCATGGTACTATTTGATGGACGCAGCGGTTCGACTTGGATTTCTTTCGTATTACGAACAGAGCGACTCGAGTGCTCTACAAGAGAATCCGGAGTCGCTGGTAGGTGCTCCCCTCCACGGTAATAATCAGATGTCACATGCATAGTAGGTAGATTAGCTGGTTAGCGTTGAGTGCTCAGGTCGAGAAATGCCAAGTCCATCGATGCTTCGTCAGCCTCGGAGATTGCGTAAGCTCGGCCACTAGGCCCGCCGCTTTCGCGGACCCAGACAATTTGGTTATCTAAAGAAGGACGAAGTGTACCAGCTACTTTGCCTTGGAGCACAACCGGCTGATGCATCGTTGCAATACGCTCGTCGAGATAACGCAGCTTACGGACGGTTTCGGCGAACTGTGACTCAATCTGTTGACTGCGCTTTGCTGTGCGGGAAATCTGCTGCTGCATCCAAACGATGCCAAAGCCGCTAGCGAAAGTGATCGCGATCGTCGCGATCACAAAAAAGAGAATATGGCCTCGGGCCTTTTGGGATATGTTAGTCATGGGGTAGTTCCAGTTAGTCGTTGGAAAGCTTACGAATGGCGCGCATACGGGCACTGCGGCTACGTGGGTTCATTTTAATTTCCTCTTCCGTCGGAAGGATTGGGCGAGTTGAAACCATTTTCGCTTGGACAGTGCGCTCCTCGATTGGCCGGTAGTCATTGGCGTGCTCAGGGCGACCTGCCATCTTACGACAGAAGCGCTTGACGATACGGTCTTCGAGCGAATGGAAGCTTATTGCAGCGAGCACACCACCCGGAGCAAGACGATCAAACGCTGCTGGCAGGCCACGCTCTATCGCGCTCAACTCATCGTTCATCTCAATGCGAATTCCTTGAAAAGTGCGTGTCGCAGGGTTCACTGCCTGACGGCCACGTGGAGTTGGACCAACCGCATCCGCGACCAAAGCCGCGAGTGAGTGCGTGCGCTGCAAGCGACCGCTACCACGTGCATCGATGATCGCCTCGACGACCCGACGCCAGCGTTTCTCTTCCCCATAATTACGAACCGCACGAACCAGCCCCTCCTCATCGGACGTCTCTAAAAACTCGGCAGCACTAATACCTGCTTGAGGATTCATGCGCATATCAACCGGCGCATCGAATCGAAACGAAAAGCCGCGTTCAGTTTGATCCAACTGAAAGGAAGACAGCCCGAAGTCAAAAAGGATACCGTCAAACCCTGTTTCATCTAAATCAGCGAGGTCACCGAAATTCATTGGATAGAACCGAAATCGCTCAGCAAATTCATCTGCCACTAACTTCGCACGCTCTTGCGCATCAGGATCGCGATCGATGGCGACAAGCGTCACAGCTTCGGCCGCATTCAGCAGCGCACGGGTGTGGCCGCCTCCACCAAATGTCCCATCTAGTAACTTCGCACCTGCACGCGGGGCCAACAGTTCCAACGTCTCATTAAATAAGACGGGGACGTGGCCACTAATCGCAGCTGGGATTAAAGCATCATCGACGGAAGAGCACATTTACACAATTTTGTAGTAAGGAGATTGTTGGTTGTTTTCGGTGCTGCGCACTTTCGCGGCGAAGCAAGGCACTACGAACTGTGTCAGCGGATTGAAATGGACTATGAGGTCGACTCGTAAACTGCCACTCCGTCCGACGTTCACTGCTCGGATGCCTGAAGTAACCGGAGCTTTTGAAATTCTGACGGGAGATTGTTTCGAATATATTACGCATAGTTTGTGATGTCTTTGATTACAGACCGAACCGCTGAAATACAGCCGCGCGAGTCGTTGGTTCGCTCGGCCCTTCGGCCACAGCTGCATCTCTAAATTCTTCGCTGTAAATATGAAAAGTAGACATGATCCCAACCAGAACGACGCCCTTCTTGATCTGAGCATGCTGCACTAACTTCTCGTTCAAATTAATCCGGCCCTGCTTATCGCAAGTAAATTGATGCGCCATCGACATCAACTCCACCACCATGCGGTTTCCTTCGAGGTCACTCGTCTTGATTTGCGAAATCGTCTCTTCCAATTGTGCAATCCGCTTGGGAGACAATACTCGCACATATGCCGAAGATCCCCCTTCAACACTCGGCAATGCTAAGAAATAATTTTCAGTATCCTCGCCCTTTGAGCGCCACGCAGAAGGCATCGTTAAACGACCTTTGTCGTCTAAAATATGGCGAAATTCGCCAATAAATCCTCCTGTAGTTAATAATCCCATATGCAGCTAAATGACCCCTTTTGCCCCATATCGCCCCACAGCAACCCACTCGTCAAGTGTTTTTTTACATTAATACTGTTGTAAACAAGTTGTGCATAAGCCACTTAAGCCACTCCAAACAAAGGATTTGAATAGCTTATTCACAGGAAATAAAATTCACTTGGACAAGATCAACTATCCAATTTCCCTCTGATCCGCGCAGCTCACACCAAACCACCGAGCATTCTCCATCCGCCGAAGTCATTAATCTGGCGAAATTTGTCAAAAAGTAGGGACCGCGCACTCACCGAGAATAACATTAATTACATCGCTCACGCATCGTTCAGCATGGCGAGGCTCAGGAAACGCCTGCTTTGCGCAAAATTCTTAGCAATGAACGCAGACTTACCCTCGTCCTCAGCTAAAGCGACTCAAACAGGCAGCACACCGCTAGGCCTTGGCTTCGGCGAACAGCTAGGCAAACACAATCGGCAGGCCTATAATTAAGAAACGCCACTGAGCGCGAGCATCTAAGCCGGCTGCACGATCATGCGCACCTGTCGCTCTACATCGAAAAACTCTTTGGCAAATTCCGCCATCGCTGTTGCATCAATGCCGTCGAGTTTTTCAGCGTGCTCGGCGTCGTCAGCCAGTGGTAATTCATAGGTCAGATTAATTGCGGCATGCATCGCTCGAGCTCCGATGGTCTGCCGCCCCATCGGCCGTGCCGCTTTCAGTCGTGTGCGACAACGCGCCAACTCCTCTTCAGTTACCTTGCCTGCCGCAACGCGTGCAATTTCGGCATCGATTTCGATTATTACCTCAGGTGCCTGACTGGGATGCGTGCCAGCATAAAATACAAACATGCTGCTGTGTAAGCCAACCACTCGGCTCGAACCGACATAGTATGCCATGCCCTTGTCTTCTCGCACCCGCTCGAACAACCGACTCGACATACCACTAAAGAGCTCGTTCAGCATTTCTCCCACAGCGTAGCGCTCGTCCTTGATACCAACATCAGGATACGCCTGCAACACGACTGCTTGCTCGCGATCCATCACCTCCACCACATTCACCGTTTCAGCAGGGCCGGGATAGTTCGGCGTTTGATCCACCTTGAAAGGCTTCGTAGTGATACCTGACTCCAGCAAGGGCTGAAGGCGTGCCTGTAAATTTGCCCGATCAAAATCGCCGCTCACAGCGAGCACCACATTCGACGCTGTCACTAGGCGCTCGAAATGAGCGACCACATCTAAACGTGACAACTGCTCTAAGTCGGCAATGCGGCCATCCGAGGCAATCGCGAACGGATGTACACCGAAAAAGCGCTCGCGCAATTTACGAAAGCCGTAATCAAGAATCTCGTCGTCTTCTTCTTTGAGATTGGCGATCTGCGCATCCAACTCGATACGGAACGTCGCCTCGTCGAAAGTCGGACAAGTTAAAGCATCACTGAGCAAATCAAGCGCCACGTCGACATCCGACGGCAACACCTCGATTGCTAAGCTCAGTGTATTATTTCCGCCCGTTGCCGAAAAACTGCCACCTATACTATCGATAAGTGTCGAGATTTCAGAGGCACTCCGATGCGCGGTATCTTTGGTCAACAACTCGGCCATCAGCTCGGTAACACCGCGCTGATCTGCTGGCTCATAAAACGGCCCCCCCAGCATCACACAGCGAATATGCACCTTTGGCAGACGCTTGTCTTCTTGTAACAGCAGCCGCACACCACTCTTAAATTCAACCAGTTCAAACGGATCCAGCGCCAAGACCTCAGCAATACTGTCCGACGGATTCCCTGCTGCATCTGGCTTTGGCCCAAGCGTCACTGCCGACATGCCCTCTTCGACCAGATACGTGCTCGCGACTGCTTGTACATCCTGAAGAGTCACCGCCTGCAAACGCTTCAAATAACGGCGGCCATAGTGAATATCACCAATTACCACTTCACCAGTACCCAAACGAGAGGCCTGTCCACTCATTGTTTTGCGACCATTAATCTCGCCGCTCAGTGCTTGACGGCGCGCCTTCTCTACCACCGCTTCGTCAAACCCGACCTCGCAGACCTCGCGAATCACTGCGTGAATCGCACTCTCAACCTCGCCCTGCTGTGTCGAATCACAAACATATGAAATCCAGAAAAGTCCGCGCCCACCAGGATTCCAATTACGACAATCAATATAATTCACGAGCTTCTGCTGATTACGCAGGCGCTCCCAGAGCAGCGAACTTTCGCCGCCACCCAGAGCATGTGCCAGCGCATCCAATCGCGCCGAATCAGGGTGACTCAAATGCGGCACCTTAAAACCGATGCCACCGCGAAAAACGTTGTAATCTCCGACGATATTCTCTCGGCGTTTTGCCAATTGAATTGGTTCTTCTTCGATTTGCACTGGTGCTAAACGACCACGCGCGGCTTGACCAAAAGTCGCTTCAACCTCACGTAAGCAATTCTCCGGCGGCACAGCCCCGACAATAGACACGACGATATTATTAGGCACATAGCGAGATTTGTAATACGCATAGAGCTCATCACGCGTGATCTGCTCATACAGTACACGATGCCCGATCACTGGCTCCCGATAGGGGTGGCATTTGAACGCAGTCCGAAACAGCGCCTGACTAAGTTGGCGATCAGGATCGTCCAAGCCCATATCGATCTCACGGAGAATCACATCACGCTCACGCTCGACTTCTTGCTCAGGTAAAGTTGAATGCAGCACGATATCCGAAAGCACATCGACTATCTGCGTAAATGCCTTAGACGGCGCATCGATATAATAGACTGTGCGATCAAAAGTCGTGTACGCATTGATGCTTCCGCCCATGGCGTGCACCTCACGACTGATGCTCTTGCCATCCCGACGCGCAGTGCCCTTGAACAGCAAATGCTCAAGATAGTGCGATAAACCAGAACCGATCAGCTCGTCCTCATGAATGCTGCCAGTCTTTACCCACACCTGCACCGATACGACTTCGCTGGAGAAGTCAGGGCGGTGGACGAGCGTTAGCCCATTATCCAAAACATGGCGCTCGACCGGCGCCCTGAAGAGGCGTTCGATGATATCATGGGTGGAGGCGGCAGAGAAATGATTGGGGCAAAAATCCATATATTCAGTGACAGTAATTCAGTTCGTATTACGATTTCGATACTAAGTTTTAAAGGAAACACTCTATTTAAGTGACGAGGGCAACCTCTAGTTAATGTTATAAATTTGTTTAACTCGTTGCTCTACGCACAAATACGTAGCTCAAGTATTGAAATTACAGTCGAATTCTCTCACTATTTAGCTGTCACAATTCACTCAAAGAATTTACCCCATTATACATGGACCCTCAGGATATAACTCCCCAGCCACCCGCGCCAAAACGTGTACCCAAATACCAGCTAAGCTTAAAAGCCGCTATGGCCGTCGCGACCAAAGCTCCAGGCCATCAAGCCTTTAAGCCTTTGATGAATCCAATGGATGAGTTCGCATTGGCATCACCTGCCGGACAACAGGACATGGAAGCATATCTACTCGAGTTACAGGCCGACATCATCAATCGCGAAGAACTGCTCAACCAACGAGAAAAACAATTTAGTGCGCGCGAGCTCGAATTAAACGAACGAGAAGCCCTTCTTGAAGCGCGTAAAAAAATCATCGAATCCTCTCCCAACAGGCAGGATGATACCTCTAATTCCAGCGAATCGAAGTCCGCCCTCGATGCGCTCAAAAAAACATTGGATGCACAGGATGCTTCACTCAAAGAAGCTCGCAAAATGCTCCGTGAACGTGAGCTTTACGTCGAAGAATGCGAGAATACATTGGTGGAGAAATCCATGATTCTAACAGAACGCGAAGCACAGGTGGAACAGAGCGAAGAAGACTTTGCCGCTCAAAACAAAAGCATCAAATCCCCCTCGGCAACAACTGAGACCGACTCCTCGAAAGCGTCTTAACGCAAGCGGGGGGGCTTAATCGTGGGTTTGATCGAGGGTACATAAGGCGCATCAAAGGCCGTCTTAAAATCGTAACCGACATTAAAATCTTCTGGGCTGTCCTGATCGGTTTTTCCGAGCACCCGACAAGCGACGAGATTGAATACGATGTTACCAAAATCTCGGCAATTGGTAATCCCCCAAGATTCCAGTACGGAACGCGCCATCGGACCGTATTGCTCCATCGCATAGACCCGAATTCCCTCCAGCAATTGCTGGCCGCTTAGGTGATTGGATTGGTTCAGCTCGCCTTGCTTGGCCATTTTCTTCAAGCTAAAGTCCAGTGCTTGCCTCAAGAAGTAATACGCACCACGCGCGTAGCGTGAATCGTCCTTACGAATGGTATGGATGACTTCATTAAAATCTCGGTTCGGATCGTTCACTAAAATTAAATAGAAGTTGGAATTGAGCAGACGTCAACTATGTGCACTGGCAATCAATTGCCACTCCACGAGTCATTGAGCATCTAAACACGGCTGCGCCGAGGCCTTATTCGTCCTCAGAAAAAACAGGCGGCGCCTCAACCGAGTCATCAAAATCCTTCAGGCTAAAGTTAAAAACCGGCAGCAACAGTATCAGTCCGACGCAGGTAAATCCTAAAATCGCAAACCCCGTCACATCATGCACACTGCCAATATCACCAACCAAGGGTAACACCCAATGCTCATCGATCGCTTGAGAGCCAAAATTATAAGCCCACAAGGTTAGAAATAAGCTACGCATTAAATTGGTCAGAACCGCAAAACCCATCGCCGCGGCAACCAGCAGGACCTTCTTCCAAAAACGATCTAGGAAGACCGCAGCCAAAAACGAGCCGGCAAACAAACACGCCGTCAACGAACGAATACCCGAACACGCCTCTTCGACGCCGACTTGCCCCTCTGGTAGAAGCAACACATTGCCCTCTCGCTCAATCGCATAGCCTATAATATCGAAGATATTAAACACCACGATCGTCACCTTCGTCAGCAAAAACACACGAATCTCCGTCTCAACCACCGACACCATCGGCGCTGAAATCAGCCAGATCAGGGCAGGAAATAAAAATAATCCAGTCAACATCAAGCGACTTCTCAGTGGCAAAGACTGGCCATCAACACGCTCCTTTGTCATAATAAAGACCACACTGAGCAGTAAGCCACCGAAGCCAGCAGCAATCGCCAACGAAGCTGGATTTTGGGGGCCGGTAACAGAGCGCAGTAATGCACCGATCGCGAAAAGACTCAATCCGGCGAGAAACACTGCATACGCGATCCACTCAAATATCTTCGTCAGGCCTGTGGTGACTGGAGCAGCAGGTGGGGCAAGCACTTCCGGAGCCTCGCCACTCCGCAAATAACTGCGGATTACTGGCCAGCGGTCGTAAATAACGTAGATCGCAAAGAAGGGCACCAAATAGCCGAAACTGTAATCCTCACGCGCACCCCACCAGAAGAATTGATCCCATACCGTGTAGAGTGCAAAGCCAAGCAACATACCAATCGCAACGAGTTGATCTCGAGCTAACTTTTTAAAAATAAAAACTTGAGTTGAATCACTCATGATGGGCGCAAAAGAGATCGAAATAAAATAATGGTAATTTTGATTTTATGAAAGTCACTCCTTGCAAAAGCAACCCTCAAAAAGCTCACAGCGACCGCCAACACCCCCAAAAACTCACCTCAATAAATAATCGACGCATCGAGATAGCACCCTACTATTATGAATCATATATATGGTCGATACCGCTTCCAATAATCCTTCCCCGCAACATCCGCCATCTATGCCGGGCCTACATGCTTATTGGCGGATGCCCTACATTCTTGCACCGAAGAATCCCGATAATGGCGGTAACCCCTTCACCCAAATTCACCAAAGCGGTGAAGATCAGAAAGAATACATTCTGTTCCGTGGCCAGTGGAACTACATCGTAATGAATCGCTACCCATACAATGCAGGCCATCTGCTCGTACTGCCCTATCGAGAAGTTGGCGAACTCGAAGCGCTCAAGGCCGAGGAACGCCACGAACTTATGGATTTAATTGTAAAAGCTCAGCAGATCCTCGTGCGCGCCTTGCAGCCAAGTGGCTTCAATACTGGATTCAATTTTGGCAAAGCTGCCGGAGCGGGCATCCCCTGCCATTTACATTGCCACGTCGTGCCTCGCTGGGAAGGCGACACCAACTTCATGCCAGTGATCGGCAACACCCGAGTGCTGCCCGACTCGATGGATGCGATGTGGGAGCGGCTGCACGCCTACATCGATGACCCTAGCTGAGCAACTCGTTCAACCCAAGGTAGCACGCGTACTTATTGGACACCGACCACCTCATCATTACACCTAATTTCTCTGTGCCTACTGAAACCATACATTTCACCAGCTCACGACTGCTCAGTCAGCTATACGCGAATGACACGCGCAACCTGATCGAAGCCGAGCGCATGCTCGATGTCGTGCTCGCCAGCCGCGACGACTGGGTCAGTGTCGAAGGCTCTGTCGCTGGCATCGCGCAAGTCCAAGATCTCTTTCGCTTCTTGGATATTGCTCACCAGCAAGGCATCCGCATCCGCAATTCCGATTTCCACTACACGTTGCGCTGTATCGCCGAAGGTAAGTCTAACGAACTACGCGAGGTTTACAGTAACCCCTTGGTCATTAAGCTCAAACGTCTGAGTATCATCCCAAAAACACTCAATCAAAAGCGCTATTTACAGTGCATTGACCAGAATACAGTGACCTTCGGTATCGGCCCCGCTGGCACAGGCAAGACTTACCTCGCTATGGCGATGGCGCTAAAAGAACTCCTAGCGGGCAACGTCGAGCGAATCATCCTCACTCGGCCCGCTGTCGAAGCAGGCGAAGCGCTCGGTTTTCTGCCCGGCGAACTACAGGAAAAGATACTGCCCTACCTCACTCCGCTCTATGATGCGATGCATGACATGATGGGTAAAGAGCAGACTATGCAGATGGTCGAGCGCGGTATCATCGAAATAGCGCCACTCGCTTACATGCGCGGCCGCACCCTTGCCAATGCCTTCGTCGTGCTAGATGAGGCGCAAAACACCACTCATGAGCAAATGATGATGTTTCTTACCCGCCTAGGGGACGGTAGCCGTATGGTCATCACGGGCGACATCACTCAAATCGATTTACCGAAGGCCAAGCAATCTGGCCTAAAAGAAGCCGCACGGCTGCTCAAGAATATCGAAGGCCTACGACTCTTCTACTTTGACGGGCAAGATGTGGTACGACATCCTCTGGTCCAAAATATCATTAATGCCTACGCCCGTAGTGCAGAATGATTGCCGATTATCATCTACATCCCGCACCTAAATCAGCCTAACTCGAAGCCTCCAGTTAACCAACTGACTCCCTTAGAGAAAACAGCCCATGGCCGCATTCTTCAAAAAGAAATCCTCCCGCAAAGCGAAAGCCGCGCAACTCCCGCTTAAAAAAGAACACGCTGGACGTGGGGCTGAGCGAATCGGCGCCTCGCACTTCTTTGAAACCAGTCGCATCGTCGAGACAGGGCTATTTCTGCTGTTTACCGCACTTGTCGTCATCATTTGCTTTCTCGGTCAAAAGCCTCAAGGCCCACAGGTCATCCTCAATCAGCCAGCCTCATCACGTATCGTTGCCGAATTTGCCTTCGAGCAAAATAGCCAAGTGCTACTAGAAGAGCAGGTGCGAGCTCTGCGGGCACAAGTGCCTCCCGTGTTTCAACGCACCTTTCAACCCTACGAAGACTTCCGTGAGATCATTAGCGACCTCAATACCAGTATTGCCAAGACCTTGATTGATCACGAAGCCGAAGGTCAAGCGGCCGTCACCGCAGAACTGGAAGCCACCGCCAAACAACTGATTGAAGCAACTGGTTTAGAGATCGCCCCCGAAACAATCACGTCATTTACCGCTCAAACCAACCCGAAGGAACGCTCTGGTTTGACTAACGACGCACTCAACGTGCTCAAATCACTCTATGACGACGGCATCTACTCCAACCTTAAAGCAGGTGGTCATTCTCCACAAGTAACCGTCATTCAGTTGATCGATGAGGAAGGACGCTACAATCTACCTTCCTCGCGCTCGTATGATGATGCGCTCATCGCACTACGCGTTCGTCTCGATGCACTCTCGGGCAATCGAGCCAAGGCCCGCACACTGTTTGACATATTCAGAGCCGGACTACAGCCGAACTTACTGTACAGTGCAGCAGGTACAACGCGCGCAATTGAGCGCGCTATTAGCGACATCAATCCACCGACGATTCTCTTTAAAGAAGGCGACACTCTGATCGAGCCAGGCTCGATTATTACTGAAATTGATATCGAGTGCCTGCAAGCCTACCACGATGCCGAGCTTGCTCGCGGTGGAGACTCCCTCGTCTTTAATCCACTCTTCCTCGAACGCCTGACACTGACTCTCATCCTTCTCGTAGCTGTGATGATCTACGTGAAGCAAGGATTGCGGAATTTCCATAAGCGTAATCGCGCGATCGCGATTGCCGCGGTCAGCATCCTACTCAATCTCCTAATTATCCGCCTGATCATGGAAATTGGAGACATTGCCCTCCTCAACAATCGCCCTTCGTTGGGCATGCTCCCCTACGTTGCTCCTTATGCGCTGGCACCGATGATCGTCGCAGTGCTAGTCGGCACCGCCCCCGCAGTCATCTCCGCGTTAATCATAGCGGTGCTGTTCGGTATAATTCAGGATAATTCCGTCGAGTTCCTGCTGATCGCCTTTCTGTCTGGCGTCGTTGGCAGCTTCATCTCGGCGCACATCCGCAAGCGCTCGATGCTCGTCCGAGCTGGGCTCATGGCAGGTGTCACCGCGGCAATCTCTGGTGCGCTACTTGGCCTCATCGGCCATCTCTCCATTGGCCTTGTCGGTCAACAAGCCTTGATTGCGCTTGTCGTCGGGGCGCTTTCCGGCGTGCTCGCAGTCGGTCTGCTGCCCATATTTGAGCAGATCTTCAAAATCACCACCGAGATTACACTACTCGAACTCACCGACTTCAATCACCCGCTTCTGCGCCGTATGCAGATGGAAGCGCCGGGCACTTATCACCACAGCTTGATGGTCGCCAACCTTTCAGAAAACGCGGCGTCAGTAATCGGCGCCAGCCCCCTCCTCTGCCGCGTCTGCTGCCTATTCCACGACATTGGTAAGCTGGTCAAACCTGAGTATTTTGCCGAGAATCAAAAAGGCGGCGTCAACCCACACGAAGAAAAAAATCCTTCGATGAGCGCGCTGGTGATTAAAGCTCATGTCAAGGAGGGCGTCGAGCTCGCGCGTAAACATAGCCTGCCACGCGTCATTATGGATGTAATTCGCCAACACCACGGCACAGGGCTGATCCAATACTTCTACCACCAAGCGCAACAGCAACAGAACAAGCACAGCAAGCCACCCTTTCCCAACAAACAAGCGAAGCCACAGGAGAACAAGAAAGTAGACGAAAGCACCTACCGCTACGATGGCCCACGTCCAGCCTTTAAAGAAAGTGCGATTATTTTCTTTGCCGATGGTGTCGAAGCAGCCAGCCGCAGCCTGAAAAAAGTCACTCAACCCGCGATCGAGGAACTCATCGATAGCATGTTCAAAAGCCGGATCGAAGACGGTCAACTCGACGAATGCCCACTGACCTTCAAGGAGCTACATGCGATCCGTAGCAGCTTTACCTATACATTGCTCAACACGCTACACTCCCGGGTGGAGTATCCCAAAGAGATCAACGAAAAAAATGTGAGCAAAAGCCAAAGCAATCAATCCCCTCAAGATAATGAGTCGACTCCACCTGGAAATAAACAACCAGTATAAACAACTCGCCGACCCCATCGAGGCGACCAAGCAACTATACCGCGCACTCGATGCATCGAATGCATTTCCAATTGCGCCGGGCGAGCTTTCCGTCGTGTTTGTCACCGATGCCACTATCGGTCGAATACACGACGACTTCATGGACGACCCCAGCGCCACCGACGTCATTACCTTTCCCGCCAACACTGAGATGGAATCGGCGGGCGAAATTATCGTCTCGGTCGATCACGCACTTAGTCGCGCCGAAGAGCTAGGCGAACCGTTTAGCCGCGAACTGAGCCTCTACCTCGTGCACGGCTGGCTTCATTTGGCTGGCTACGACGATCGCAACGAAACCGACCGAGCAGCGATGCGCAGCGCCGAGCAACAAGCACTTGAAATTTTAGATAAAACTTCCATCTGCGGTCACTTTCATATAAACATCTGTTAAGTATTAAATGGAGACTCAAACCCATCATTCAGTTTCAGACGAAACACTTCCCTCCCCATCCAACCAGGGCGAAGCTCCAAACTCATGGCGTAAGATCGTGGCGCAATACCAACAGCCTTGCCTAAAGAAAAGCGTCTGGCAAATTACCAATACCGTGATCCCCTACATCGGCCTCTGGGCTCTCATGTATTTCACGATAACAATCTCTTGGGCACTGACCATCGCGCTTGCAATTCTAGCTGGGCTATTTCTCGTTCGCGTTTTCATCATCTTTCACGACTGTGGCCACGGCTCCTACTTTCGCTCAAAGAAGGCCAATAATATTGTCGGCTTCATTTCAGGCCTGCTAACGCTGACGCCTTATCGCCATTGGCGCTGGCAACATGCCATCCATCATGGCACATCTGGAAATCTCGACCAACGTGGCATCGGCGACGTATGGACGATGACGGTCAACGAATATTTAGCAGCCCCTCGCTGGGAACGCTTTTGCTACCGACTCACGCGCAACCCTTTTGTGCTCTTTGGCATCATCCCACTCGGCCTATTCCTGTTTTATCAACGCGTCGCTTACACCAACGCCAGCAAGCTCGATAAGCGCTCTGTATGGGCAATGAATGCAACCATTCTCGTTTATGCGATCGCAATGAGTGCCATATTTGGTTTCTGGAATTATTTATTCATACAACTAACAGTCACAGCGGTCGCAGGCACGCTCGGTGTGTGGCTGTTTTATGTGCAGCATCAGTTCGAGGACACTTATTGGCGCAGCGGCGAAGAGTGGGACTACACACACTCAGCCATGCAAGGCAGCTCGTTCTACAAGCTACCTAAAATTCTCCAATGGTTCTCGGGTAACATCGGCTATCATCACATTCACCACCTTAGTTCTCGCATACCCAACTATTCCTTGGAGCAATGCCACAATGCAGAGCCGTTCTTCCAGCAAGTGCCAGAACTCACACTGCGCACCAGTTTGAAGTCACTCAAGCTGCGACTCTGGGATGAAGACAGTCAAAAGCTGGTCGGCTATAAGCACCTAAAAACGATGCCGTCGAATACAGCTGCCTGAGGTGACAAGCGCGATTATTTAGCCGTGAAAACCACACGGCATACATCAATTTACCGATCCACTAAGCTGCATCGGCAGAGCTAGCCGCTTCAGATTTTGTAGCCTTTGGCTTCGTTACTTTGCTTGCCTTGTGAAACTTAATCTTAGGCTTGCCACGACCTTCGACGACCGAGCGATTGATCACCACTTGATCGACATTTTCAGTCTGCGGTAAGTCATACATCACATCGAGCATGATACGCTCCATGATCGCGCGCAGTGCACGCGCACCAGTCTTTAGCTCAATCGCTTTATCAGCGATCGCGGCGACTGCATCGCGTGTAAAGTGGAGCTTCGCACCTTCCATTAAGAAGAGCTTACCGTATTGCTTGAGCAATGAATTTTTCGTATCCTGCAGGATGTGCTCCAAATCCGAACGGCTCAACTCATCGAGCACCGCTACCATCGGCAACCGTCCGATAAACTCAGGTATCATACCGAAGTGCACCAAGTCTTCCGGTTGTGTGTCGCGGAGTAACTCACTCAGCGGCACCTCATCCATACGGAGATTGTGCTGGGTATCGAAGCCCATCGCCTTAGAGCCGATACGCCCCTGGACGATCTTATCAAGCCCAACGAATGCACCACCGCAAATGAAGAGGATATTCGAAGTATCGAGCTGAATGTATTCTTGGTTCGGGTGTTTACGTCCTCCCTGTGGCGGCACATTACAAACCGTGCCTTCTAGAATCTTAAGCAGTGCTTGTTGCACCCCTTCACCAGAAACATCGCGTGTGATCGAAACATTGTCTGTCTTACGTCCGATCTTATCAATTTCGTCTACGTAGATGATGCCGCACTCGGCTTTTTTAACATCGTAATCCGCTGACTGTAATAGCCGCAGGACGATATTTTCCACATCCTCCCCAACATAACCAGCCTCTGTTAAAGTGGTCGCATCTGCAATCGCAAACGGTACATCGAGCATCTTAGCTAACGTACGCGCAAGCAATGTTTTACCAGTGCCCGTCGGACCGAGCAGGAGAATATTGCTCTTCTCCACTTGCACGTCGGCAAACTTGCCATCGAGGTCCGAAAAATCTGTTGCGCTGTCGATACGATCCTCTGAGCGCAAGCGTTTGTAGTGATTATATACTGCCACCGCCAAAGCACGCTTCGCGTAGTCTTGGCTGATAATATGTTGATCCAACCCCGCCGTAATTTCGGCCGGCCTGAGCATATTGAAAAGACTTCTACTGACACCTTCAGCAACCTTCGCCTTACTCACTTCGCCCTCTTCCTGAGCCCCAGAAAGTTCCCGATCAATGATGGTCTTGCAAACAGACACACAAGAATCGCAGATGTGCACACCCGCTGGGCCTGCAATCATCTTGCGCACTTCATTTTGCGCTTTACCGCAAAACGAGCAAAAAGTCATCCGTGTGGATTTTGCCATACTAGTGTAAAAGTCTCTTTTCTAAATTATTATGCGCTAGGCTTACTCTCAATCACCTTATCAACGACCCCGTATTCCATCGCCTCCTTGGCCGTGAGATAGAAGTCGCGGTCTGAATCTGACGCGATCTCAGCAGCGGTCTTGTTGGTGTGATGGGCAAGCAATTCGTTCATCTGTGCGCGCCAGCGAAGGATTTCCTTGGCAGCGATCGAGATGTCGGATGTCTGACCTGTCGCACCCCCAGTCGGCTGATGCATCATCACACGGCTATTCGGCAAGGCGTAGCGCTTACCTTTAGTGCCAGCAGCGAGCAAGAGCGTCGCCATGCTAGCGGCCTGTCCCACGCAGTAAGTGACGATGTCACACTGCAGGAAATTCATCGTATCGTAAATCGCCATGCCATCGGTCACACTGCCACCGGGGCAATTAATATACAGGCTGATGTCCTTCTTCGGATCATCCATTTGTAGGAAGAGCATCTGCGCAACTACGGCGTTGGCGACAAAGTCATTGATCGGCGTGCCGATAAAAATGATACGATCGCGTAAAAGGCGGCTGTAAATATCCCAAGCGCGCTCGGTGCGCCCTTCGCGCTCATAGACTGTAGGTAATGGAACGTAACTCACGATAATTTATAATAATAGGATGATGGTGAAAAGATTCTGCGCAGACCATAGCGGATCTGCCACAGATTATCCAGCGCTTTTAACAAATAAGCTTAAGCTTCGGCAGTTGCCGCTGCAACTGTTTCCCGCTCAGCCTTGTCGAGGATCAGATCCATGGTCTTACCCAACAGGATTTCGCTGCGCATATTGTTGATGCGACTCTGATCCTTTTGGATTTCCTTCACGATCTTCTCCGGCTTTTCGCCAGACTGCTGTGCTTGCATCATAATCAGTCGGCTAAAGTCATCGTTCTCGGCCTGCACTTTTTCCTTTTCAGCAATCTTACTGAGGATCAAGCGAGATTTGAGGCGATCATGCGCGGCCTTACTCGCACCTTCGTGGAGCTGCTCCTTGTGTGCTTCGAAGTCTGCCTCGGAAGCGCCCTGCTGCATGTTGCGCTGCATAAAGTCACGCAGCACTGCTTCAGTTTCGCTTTCGATCCCGCTTTCAGGGATGGCGAACTCGACACTAGCTAGCAGCTGCTCGGTGATTTGCTGTCGCTCGGCATTCGAATTTTGCTCCTTCTTTTGGCCTTCGATGTTCTCGCTGATGCGCTCACGCAGCTCAGCTTCATCTTTAACCTGCATGCTTGCGAAGAATGCATCGTCCATTGCTGGCATCACCTTCTCGCGAACTTCTTCTGCTTTCAATGAGTAAACGGCTGTCTTACCTGCAAGCGCCTCGGGCTTAAAGTCTTCAGCAAATTCCATGGTGACTTCCTTCTCGTCGCCAGCCTGCATGCCGACCACACCGTCAACGATCGCTTGAACACCCGGGGTGCCTTCTGCGCCAGCTTCTTCCCATGTGACCTTCTGAGTACCATACATTGGAGTTTCAGGAACGAGATCCGCAACCAGTTCGTCACCGATCTTACCTTCGTAGGAGCAGCGCACATAGTCGCCCTTATCAGCGGCCTTCTCAGCTACGTTGAACTCGGCCCGTTGGCTGAGCAATTGCTCAAACATTTTCTCGACCTCTTCAGCACTGGCCTCAGTTGGCTCGTTAGTGACCTTCAGGCCTTCGTAAGCTGGCACCTCAAAAGCTTGCAGCACATCGACAGTGAAAGTGATGGTTGCGTCTGAACCAGCAGCGATCTCGCCTTTGTTCAGATCGACGACACCGAAGATTTCGAAGTCAGACTTCGCGACACCTTCTTGGTGCGCCTTAGAAACGACGCGCTGAGAGAGCTCTGACTTCAGCTCCTTGGCGTAGCGCATACGGATCATGTTCTCAGGCGCCTTACCGGGGCGGAAGCCCGGGATCTTCGCATCGCGCATGAATTCTTTAATCAAGCTCGCCTCGATGCTGGCGATTTCTGCGGCAGCGACACTCACGGTGATCGTCTTGCGTGTTTCGTTAATGTCTTGAACGTCGGTTTTAACTGTACTCATAAAAATAATTGATATCGCCTGAAATAGGCAGTTCTAGGAAAAAGCGCGCTATAAAAGTGCAAAGGAATTTTTCGGTCAATGCCTATGTTACTTTATACAGGCATATCTCGCTGCTCTGGCACTCTTTTAACCGTTTAGTTCCCGATGACGGTTCACACTGTACAAAACCTGCCGTGCTCGCGACCAGAAGAGCCTATTTAAACACGATCACATCTGGGCCAACCGAGCGAAATAGCTCTGCATACGGCTGCAGCGCTTCAATCGTCGCCGGAACCGCATCAATCTGTGTGCTCAATACCCCCACCACCGCAATCTGGTCTTTCCGGTTAAACATTCGTAGACGTAGTTCCAGCGCGTCAAGCATTGGCTTGAGTGCGGTCACATCCACACCATCGGCCAACTCGATCAATATCTGATCGGCCGCCATATAGGAGAATTCGCCGGTTGAGAGATGCTCGACCACTCGCACATATGGGTAACTCTCGTCAAAATTCAGGTGCCATACCTTAACTTGCGGCTCCGCCGCGCTCGGCAAAATGCCGAAATCTAAAATCTCACCTCTCTGAATCACTTCGGGCAGCCCCTCAGGCAGCTCCTCGGCGCCGGCTTTGACTGCCGCGGCATTATGCGTAACCCACGGATCGACACTCGCCTCTTCCTTGTGTGCCCGCCGATTCATAATCATCGCCACCAACAACGAGCCCAACACAAAGCCCATAATATACACAAAAATTCGATCCGTTTTACCCATAAGTATCCGCGCACCGTGCAACGAAAATACCGGCATGGCAAGTCTGCGCGTGAGCCCTTAACTTCAAGTTCACGTATTTCATTCTTCACTCCTCCCACAGCAGGCCACACACTACCGCGCAATGATTCATACAATTTCGCAAATACGCGTTCGCTACGCCGAAACCGACCGCATGGATGTGGTCTATCACAGCAACTATCTCGTCTGGTTCGAGACCGCCCGCATCTTGATGCTCGACGAGATCGGCATACCCTACCTCGAAATTGAGGCCAGCAATCTGCACCTGCCCGTGCTCACTGCCAGCGCCGCATACGAACGCCCCGCGCGCTTTGACGATCGGCTACAGATTCACCTGTTCATGCGCGAAAAACCACGTGCCCGCTTCCACTTCGACTACGAAGTGCGCCGCGGCGACACACTCCTCGCCACTGGCAAGACCAGCCACGGCTTTATGGATTCAAACGGCAAAGCCCTGCGCCCACCCGCGACTTTTCTAGCCAAAATCGACGCCGCTTGGAAACCCGAGAACACCATGCCCACAGAACTGTAAAAGAGCCTTTCGTTGTGTGATCAAACAATTAGCATTAAACGTCAACATAAGCTATTCTAAGATTAATCCCGATTCTATGGTATCATGATTATTCGCCACTTCCTACCACTCCTAGTATTAATAGTTTGCGCCAATCCCTCAAGCTACGCACAAAACGAAAAAGCGACCGAACGCCTGTGGGAAAACTTACCAGAGCAAGCGATACAAGCTCGGCAGCAATCCCAACGCCCGGATCAATTCAGAGCTTTACGGATCAACAGTGCAAAAATGCAGCGTACCTTGAAACGTATCCCTCACGAAAGGAACAAAACGATACACCAAGGCGAAATAATGGAATTCCCAATGCCTGATGGGCGACTGGAGCATTTCTCGATCCACGAGACACAAGTTATGGCACTTGGCCTCGCGGCAAAGTTCCCTGAAATAAAAACTTACGTGGGACGTGGCATAGAAGATCCGACCGCAACCTTACGCATGGATCGAACACCTCAAGGCTTTCATGCTCAGATTCTTTCTTCCCGCGGCGCCGTCTATATCGATCCCCTCACTCCAAGAGACACAGAGACAGTCATCAGTTACTACAAACGAGACTATCGTAAAAGCGCCGATGACTTTCATTGTTATGTCGATACAAGCGATGACTTTTTTGCAGCATCAAGATCATCTCAGACTGGGGCCCGATCAGGTAGCGAGCTTCGTACCTATAAATTGGCATGTGCGACAACTGGAGAATACACGCAGTATCACGGTGGCACAGTCCTCTTGGGACAAGCCGCTGTCGTCACCGCAATCAACCGTGTCACGGGCATCTACGAAGTAGAACTTTCAATACGCCTCGAACTCGTCGCCAACAACGATCAGTTGATCTACACGAATTCAGGCAGCGATCCCTACTCAAACAACAACCCATCCGCGCTACTAAGCCAAAATCAAACCAACATCGATACGGTAATCGGCAATTCAAACTACGACATCGGCCATGTATTCTCGACAGGTGGCGGAGGTTTGGCGGGCCTCGGAGTCGTTGGCATTAATAGCGTCAAAGCACAAGGTGAAACAGGACTAGCGAATCCGACTGGAGATGCATTTTATGTCGATTTCGTCGCCCACGAAATCGGGCACCAATTCGGCGGGAATCACACTTTCAACGGCGATAGTGGCAATTGTGCGGGGGGAAATCGCAATGGCTCCACTGCCTATGAGCCAGGCAGTGGCAGCACGATTCAGGCATATGCGGGGATTTGTGGAGATGACAACTTACAGTCAAACAGCGACCCGTATTTCCACTCAGTCAGTTTTGATGAAATGCTCAGCCACGTAGATGGCGTGATTCCTACTGTCGGAATACGCACGGCAACAGGTAACTCCGTCCCCAGCGCAACTGCGGGGAACGACTATACGATACCCGCGCAAACCCCTTTTGAGCTGACCGCCAGCGGCACAGACCCCGACGGTAATGGCTCGCTAACTTATAACTGGGAAGAGCGTGATATTGGGCCGCAACAGGACGTTAATGCGGGTGACAACGGCTCCAGCCCCCTATTCAGATCGTGGCCGGCAACGACAGCTTCATCACGAACATTCCCTCGCCTGACTAACCTCCTCAATAATACAACAGTCATTGGCGAGACCTTACCGACGACCACACGCACGATGAATTTCCGTGTCACGGTTCGTGATAACGAACTCGGCGGTGGCGGTGTTGATACCGACGATATGACTGTAAGCGTCGTTAATACAGGCGCCGCTTTTAGGGTCACCGCGCCCAACACGGCCGTAAACTGGTCTGCCCTCAGCAATCAAACAATCACCTGGGATGTGGCCGGAACCACCGCCAACGGAATCAACGCTACTAATGTTACCATTCTTCTTTCGACTGACGGCGGCTCCACCTACCCCACAACAATACTGGCAAGCACGCCGAACGACGGCTCTCAAGTCGTCAGCACTCCGAACATACAAACCAGCCAAGCCCGTATCCGCGTGCAGGGAGAAAACAACATCTTCTTCGACATCTCGAACAGCAATTTCACGATCAGCGAACCTCTACTTGGCTTCACACTCAGCTCAGCATCCAGCACCGAACTCATTTGCGCACCTAATGATGCAGTTTACTCCATAGACACACAATCAATCAGTGGATTCACAGATCCAGTTACGCTCTCTATCAGCGGCATCCCTGCCAATACCACAGCAACGTTCTCAACTAACCCAGTCACACCTGGCGCATCCTCAACCCTAACAATCTCAAACACCGGAGATGCCGCCGCAGGAAGCTATCTCTTACAAGTATCCGGCAGCAGCGGACTATTGAACGACTCCCTCCCACTCGCCTTAGAGCTATCAACCAGTTTACCCGGAAATGTTTCGCTCACTGCCCCCGCACAAGGCGCAGTGGGCGTGTCACTCGCACCGACATTCACATGGGTCGGCGCATCTCAAGCGACCTCCTACCGCCTCGAAATCGATAACGATCCGACGTTCTCCAGCCCCTCGCATTCTATTGAGACCAGCAATACCACAGCCACTCCAAGCACCGACCTAAACCTTGACACACCCTACTACTGGCGGGTCGTTGCAATCAATAACTGTGGTTCGACTATTTCAGATTACTTCTACTTCACCACAAACGCAGATCCGGGGACTCTCTGTAACTCCCCCGCCATAGCTATTCCTGATGACAACGCCAGTGGGATTTCTGATTCGATCATCACCGCGGCATCAGGCACACTCAACGACCTCGATGTCTCGGTTAATATCCCACACTCATGGATAGGCGATCTCACAGTTGAACTGAAGCACATTGATACTGGTACAAGCGTTATGCTAGTGGCCAAACCCGGTATCGTCGGAAGCGGAAACGGATCATCTGAGGATAACATTAATGTCGTGCTCGACGACGAAGCAGCATTAACCGTCGAAGACAGCGCACCCTATGTTCCCGGCAATTCATATTCTCCAAATGGTTCGTTAAGTGATTTCGACGGGGAGTCTCTAACTGGCACATGGACGCTTACCGTCAAAGACACCACTGGCGCAGACGTCGGCACTCTCCAAGATTGGTGCCTAATCCCGACAGTAGCGTTCAGCAGCACTGCATATCCCCTGCTAACGATCAGCGACTTAACTACTGCCGGAGATCAAGCCAATGCCGTGATACCAGTAACGCTAAATGCATCTTTTGGTTCGGCAGTGACCGTTGCCTACGTAGCAATCTCGGGCAGCGCAACCGTCGGCGACGACTTCATCGCTACTAGCGACACCCTGAGCATCAGCACCGGAGGCCTTGCCGACAATATCAGCATCCCACTCATCAGTAACACGGAATTCGAAAGCGACGAAACATTCTCACTCATACTGAGCGCCCCCATCAACGTCATTATTCCCGACAATCAAATCACGATCACACTCACCGATACCAGCACCCCGCTGGTCAATTGGCTGAATAATTTCGAACTCGATCTTTCCAATCTCAATGACGACGCCGACGCCGACGGATTAACGACCTTCCTTGAATATGGATTCAATCTAGATCCGACTAAAAATGCACTCACCTACTACGACCCCAGCGTAAGTGTCGGTGCAGGAGGACCAGTCGGCATTCCTAGAATCGAACTCGACGAGAGCGGCCTATCTCCTCGTTTACAAATCGTCTTCCCTAGGCGAAAAGTATCGTCTGGAAGCGGCCTAACTTACACCGGGAGCTTCAGCAGCGATCTTATTTCCTGGCTAGGGCAAACGCCCGACAGCGTTACATCCATTGATGCGACATGGGAAAAAGTAACGATTACCGATCCACTGACAACCGACACCGCACCCGACGGGAAACGCTTCGGAAAAGTCGATGTGACCCACGAATAAAAAGGCTCTCTACCGTAACACAGACATTGCTGCAATCGACTGATAAGCGGTCTTTTACGCGACGATTTCTTCGACTAAACCCCGTTCTCTTTAGCTATAACACGCCACCGAATATGACTCATTACTTTAAAACGATCATCCTGCTCTCGCTCGCTTGCCTCACCGCGGGTAGTACCTTTGGAGAGGACGAGGAGACCCCTTTGGCCAAAGAAATGTCGGCAATGAACGCGGCCTATCGCAGCCTATCAAAAGCATTTCGCAGTGGGCCCAACCCTGATCAGCGCGCCGAATATATCTCACAAGTAGAGGTCATCCTCGAGCATGCCAGAGCATCGGTCGAGTTAGTCCCGGCGCTGGCAAACACACTCGCACCTGAGCAAAAAACCAGTATGCGCGCCGACTATACCGCGGCCATGCAAAAAAGCATACAAACACTCGAGCAGCTACTCGCTGCGCTCGAAGCTGAAGACTACGCCGCAGCAGCGGACCATCTCGTCCAACTAAAAAAGCAAAAGAGCGCAGGACACCAGCGATTCCAGGAAGACTAGGACTACAGATCGCCGCGCTTTCAGGCACCCGAACTATTCGCCTAATTGGCACTGCAGCTCCTCACAGACCGCGTCCGTACCCGCCAGGTATGGACAGAAATCCATCTGCGGGTGAAACGCTCTTAACGGAAACGGACTCGCTTCGAGAAATCTAAACGCGACGCCCGCGCCGGCACACAGCGCGTAGGCCGCGGCGATGTCCCAGACCTTGACGCGAAAATCGACCACCCCAGTCAAATAGCCGGTCGCCACATACGCAGCGCTCAGCGCGCCACTCCCCAGGCAGCGCACGCGGTATTTTGCCAGTAAGGGCTTGAGCTTATCTAGCAGCTCAAGATCGATCGGAAAATGCAGCCCTAACATCGTCTGCGCATCGGCCGCCATGCGATCGCGATTCATCGTCTTTTGATTGCGTTGTAGGCCAAAACCAGCGCCGCCCTCTAGCAACGCATCGGTGCTGTAATCGTAAATAAAGCCATACACCGGCATCCCATCGTGCAGTAAGGCCAACGAAATGGCACAAACCGGAAAGCCCAGCGCATAATTATTAGTGCCATCGATCGGATCGATCACCCACGCGAATCCAGCGGCGAGTGTTAACACCTCATCGAGCGGATTCGCCTCTTCGCTGCAATAGTCATCCTCTGGGAAATCTCGCCGCAGCGCAGCAAAAACATTCTCCGAGATCGCAAAGTCGGCAAAGGTCACCCGAGTGTCATCCGCCTTCCACTCACTGGCGACCTGGCCAAACTGACGACCGAAAAACGCCGTCTGCGCCTTTACCGCCACTCGCCCCGCATTGATGCGGTGGCGCAGCTGCAGATCGAACTGCGCCTGTGCTTGCCGGTTAAGTGATTTTTTCATCGTTGATATCAATCAGTCTGCGGGCACTCAGGGACAAGCGCAAACCCTGAGCGAGCACCCACTACGGCCGCCCACGCCCAAAACCTCGAAACGGACGGCCCGCACGTTTCTGCTTCGCAGCTCGGCCTGCGGAGACATCTTTATCCTTTGGTTTTTCCTTCGGCACGCGGGTCTTAGCAACTCGTTTGCCTGAGGCACGCACACCACGCGCCGGACGTCGATCCTTGGCATCCTCTGGCAGTGGGATGCCTTCGCGGTGCAGCCCCTCGATCGCTTCGTCATGGAAGTCATGCGCTCGCACCGTCGAAATCGTTTGCTTAATCAAGCGCTCGATTGCCTTAAATCGCGACACATCTTGATCAATCTCAGAGCAGAAACTCATCGCCCTGCCACTCTCGCCCGCACGCGCTGTGCGCCCGATACGGTGTACATAATTCTCCGCATCCATCGGCAGGTCGTAATTAATTACCAAGCCGATATTTTTGACGTCAATCCCTCGCGCGGCCACGTCTGTGGCGACCAGCACTGGCGTTTCACCTAGCTTAAAGCGCCGCAAGGCATCCTCACGCGCCGCCTGTGTGCGATCCCCATGGATCGTATCCGAACGAATCCCGTCGCGATTTAAATGGGTCGCAATCAACCGTGCATCTCGCTTAGTCCGAGTAAAAATCAGGCAGAGTTCTTCCTGTTTTTCAAAGTATTGGCTGTGCAGCAGATCCAGTAGCAACGCAGGCTTATCGCGCAGTCGCACAAAGAGCACCGACTGATCAATCTTCTCAGCCGTCGTGCCCTCAGGGTCGATTCGAATCTCTTCCGGATTGTTCAACAGCCCCGCAGCCAACTTGGCTACGCCCTTAGCCATCGTCGCCGAAAACAGCAGCGTCTGGCGCTCTTTAGGCACATCACTCACGATTTCGCGCAAGTCATCAATAAAGCCCATCGCTAGCATGCGATCGGCCTCATCGAGCACCAAGCACTCCACACCGCTCAAATTCGCGTGCCCCTGCTTGATCAAATCAAGCAAGCGCCCGGTCGTCGCCACCAGCACATCTAAGCCAAAATACAGATCCTTGGTCTGCGGCGTCTGCGACACTCCGCCATAGATCATCGCGATCTTTAGGTCCAAATGCGCCCCATAGGTGCGAAAGCTCTCGGTCACCTGCACAGCCAACTCACGCGTAGGCACTAGAATCAGATTACGCACCCCGCGCCGAAAAGGCTTACGCCCTTGCGTCGCGATACGGTTGAGCATCGGCAAAGCAAACGCTGCGGTTTTACCCGTGCCAGTCTGCGCGCAGGCCAATAGGTCGCGCCCCTCGAGCAACAGAGGGATGGCCTGCGCCTGAATCGGCGACGGCTCCGCATAGCCTTTCTCAGCCAGCGCATGCTGCAGCGGTTCGATTAATGGCATGTCTTTGAATTCTGTGTGACTCATAGTTTGATCAACACCGCACCGTATGAATAAAACCGCCTTTATCGACAAGAAAGCGCCGCTAGCTGAAATTGGTTGGTGCGCCGTGACGACCAGACAGCTCGCGTAGCGAACCAGAGCTTGTAACGGATTTCAGTCAAGGCTTGCCAAGCAGATTTGAACCGCTTCTCTATCTCAATTTTAGGAGAAGTGGCAGAGTGGCCGAATGTGACTGACTCGAAATCAGTTGTGCTAGAAATGGCACCGGGGGTTCGAATCCCTCCTTCTCCGCCATTGGGCGAAGCCCAACAAACTATTTGGCGCAGCCAAATGAGGGATGAGAACGGAGTTCGACGGAGCGCAGCGGAGATGGAGCAGTCGAAGACTGAGGGCGAAGCCCCGAGCGGAGCGAATCAATCCCTCCTTCTCCGCCATTTAAGGCAAAGCCGTAAAATTGCGATAAGAAGGATGAGATGAGAACCATCGGGTTCGACGGAGCAAAGCGGAGATGGGACGCCGCAGGCGGTCTCGAAGAGAGGTTGCAAAGCAACACCAATCCCTCCTTCTCCGCCATTCGACGCGCTCCGCATGGTCATGGCAGGCCTTCGACTACGAAAGCACAATTCGATCATGAAACTTCCTCGTTCTGAGTTGCGAATGATCTGACTGATGCTTTGATTCTTTGCTCAGTACTGTTATTTTATTATGCCAGCTCGAATAAATCTAGTTCAGTTTCTGAAATTAACCTCTCAGCACTGATTCATTTTGTTCCGCGACAGGTCTTGTTGCCACCGCATTGCTCATAACTACTTTTTATAAAAATGCCCACCTACGTTTATCAAGAAATCCTCCCCGACGGCAGCGACGGCGAAGCCTTTGAATACATCCAAAGCATGTCCGAAGAGGCGCTCAAGCGACACCCGAAGACCGGCAACCCGGTGCGCAAAGTCTTCCACGCGCCCAATGTCTCAAGTAAATACACCGAAGGCAGCACCAAGAATAAATTGAGCGACGAGAATGTCGAGAAGCACGGTTTCACTCGCTACGAGAAGGACAAAGTCACTGGCCGCTACAACAAGACCGCCGGCAAAGACAAACGCGCGCCCGACGTGGTTGACGCCAACCAACTCAAGAAGATGCAGCAAAAAGGCATCTTGTAGGCGACGGCAAGAAACAATCCCAGCAATGCTCCAAATTAGAACATCCAGCGCATCAGACCTCGATTCAATTGAATTGAGTCGAGCTTTGTTTCGCTGCGGAGTTCACCATTTAACTTGAGCGTATAGCCGAATGGTAATTTAGCTTCTCCTTGCTGACGGTAATCCGACAACTGGAGCGACAACTGCTGCCGCTCCCCGTCATGCTCGAAATAAATAAAACGAACGCGCTCCAAGCCTGTCTCCGTATCCAGCAAATGAATGACCGAGTCCTGAGCGGATAGTCGACTCTGAATGGTCCAGTATGTTTGGCCCTCAAAGGTCTGGTCCTCTTCCCGCGTATAAACTAGCACATCTGGCAACTGATTCGAGGCTAAGGCCAACACCGCTCCCTCTAAAAAGAGCGCCTTCTGATCAACCAGTTCGGTTAGCACCTGCTGCTCTATGGTCCCCTCGCCATCTTCGATTTTAAGTCTAGCGGTTTTACCATCGTAACTGTAAACCATTTTTATGGCATCGTCTTCGACGGTCTTACTCACCAACCGAGGTAACTTCGCGAGTAACTTCAGCCTAGATTCAAGACCATCTTCGATGTAGTTTCCTTGCAGAATAACATCCTGCACCTCAGACAATCCAGAGGCAGTCCGATATTTCTCTAAAATAAACCCTAACGACAACAATTCCCCGTCGTCTGCGGCGGATACTGATGTGGTTGCCAGCAAATCTTCCGAGGCCTCCATTGCCTGGCTCTGATTTGCTTGTCCTTCAGAGGGTAACACTGCGCGCACGCCCGTCTCCTGTGTGTATAGCCAAAAGGCATACAATAAGAGCGCAAAAAGCAGCAGCATCAGCCCTGCCAGATTGATCAGCGCCAGATACAAAGACTTTCGACGCACCCGTACTCCTAAAAGTAAGGACACGTGGGAGGGCTTCTTCCGCCTAGAAGTGCGTCGGCCAGAAGCTCTCGGTCGAGACACCTTCCCCGAGGTCGCATCATCTCCCTTGGGAGATTCGCCACTTTGCCTGCTTGTAGCCGTTTTTATTTTACTAGACATCTACGATCATTTACGGACAGCTCAACTGCGGCATTGCGAATTACGGCGAGTACCTTGCGGTTCTAAATCGCAAGCTTTACCTTAGTACACAGCCGCTTAACCGCCCAAGTAAACGCCTACAGGGCCTCAGAGCCATCTTCGTCAGTACGAATTCGGACGGCGCTTTCGACTGGGATGACGAAGACCTTACCATCGCCAATTTTGCCAGTCTTAGCGGCGTTGACGATCGCTTGTACTGCAGCGTCGACGATGTCGTCTTCGACGACGGTTTCGAGCATCGTCTTGGGCAGGAAATCGACGGTATATTCACTGCCACGATAGATTTCGGTATGGCCTTTTTGACGCCCGAAGCCTTTGACCTCAGTGACGGTCATGCCTTCGATGCCGACTGCGGAGAGGGCTTCTTTCACCTCATCCAGTTTAAAGGGTTTAACAATAGCTTTAATCAATTTCATAAGAATGTATTCTGTTTGAGTTTAATGATGTGAAACTTGAAATGTTAGTTACTCGAAGTGGTAAGCAGTCTCACCATGCTCAGCGAGATCAAGGCCAGTATGTTCCACCTCTTGATCAACGCGCAGGCCGGTGGTCTTCTTACAGACAAACACGATGATTGTTGTTACAACTGCAGACCATGCAATGACCACGGCCACAGCGTAGATCTGCGTGCCAAGTTGACCGACCATGTCATCCACACCTGTGCCGCCAAAGGCTGCCGTGCCGAATACAGCCACCATGATCGTGCCCATGATACCACCGACACCGTGCACCGCGAACACGTCGAGTGTGTCGTCGATCTTGAGTTTACTTTTAACAAAACCACAAGCGAAGTAGCAGATGGAGCCGGCCATCAGGCCAATCAACACTGCACCAAGCGGGCCCACATTACCAGATGCTGGAGTAATCGAGGCCAAACCAGCGACCATACCAGTCACGATACCGACGAGACCAGGCTTACCAGTCTTCTTCCACTCGATCACCATCCAGGTCAAACTCGCAACCGCTGCGGAAATATGTGTGACCAACATCGTCATGCCTGCAGACTCATTCGCTGCAAGCTGGCTACCAGCATTGAAGCCAAACCAACCGACCCAAAGCATCGACGCACCAATCATTACCAGACCGGGGCTATGTGGGATATGAAGCTTTTTGGGAAAGTCCGCGCGTGGACCCACAAATTTAGCCAGCAATAACGCAGAGACACCTGCAGTGGCATGCACCACGATACCACCAGCGAGATCGATCACACCACGTCCCTGCAGCCAACCACCGCCCCATACCCAGTGGGTGACGGGTGCATAGACGAACACAAGCCAAAGCGCAGTAAACAGCAGGATTGCACTGAATTTCATACGCTCCACAAACGCTCCAACAATCAGACCTGGCGTGATGATCGCAAAAGTCATCTGGAACATGATGAACACGGACTCGGGAATATCACCACTCAAGTCCGCAGTCGTGATCCCTTTTAGACCGAGATGCTGCATATCGCCTAGCCACGCACATCCATCCGAGAACGCCATCGTGTACAGACACAGTACCCACATCACTGACGCCAAACAGGCGATCGCGAAGCAGTGCATTAGCACCGACAAGACGTTCTGTGCACGAACCAGGCCGCCGTAGAACAGGGCCAAGCCGGGCAGCGTCATAAACAGCACCAGCACCGTGGCAGTTAACATCCACGCTGTGTTGCCACTATCAGCGGTTGCAGTGACCTCCGCCAACTGCTCGGCGACTGCTGTTAGTCCAGCGTCTTGGCCGTATAAAAAGCCTGGTGCCAACGACAGCAGCAGGAATAAGATTAAATAATGGGTGTTTTTCATCTCTATTTGTATTCAGTTATTAGATAGTTCGCAGATAAATAATGTTAAACCGCCGCATTGAACAAGTTATTTTTTACTCCTCTGCATGCAGGTAATTGCGAACGCTCCCCGATCTCACGATCGAGGCCACCAACAGATCAAAAAAAACCGGCCACCCTCGAAGGGATGACCGGTGAAATATCAAGAACTGAATCAGTTCAGACTAGAGCGCTTCGGGGCCCGACTCGTCGGTGCGGATACGGATCGCGCTTTCGACCGGGATGATGAAGACTTTGCCGTCTCCGATCTTACCAGTCTTAGCAGCTTTGACGATCGCTTCCGATGTCTTGTCTGCGTCTGCATCGTCAACGACGATTTCGACCATGACTTTCGGCAGGAAATCGACAGTGTATTCACTGCCACGATAGATTTCGGTGTGGCCTTTCTGGCGACCGAACCCCTTTACTTCAGTTACGGTCATCCCTTCGATGCCGATATCTGCGAGTGCTTCTTTGACCTCTTCGAGTTTGAAGGGCTTGATGATTGCTTTGACCAATTTCATAATAATGTAATGTAGGTTATTTAAGTTACTTGGCTAGGCTTAATTAGCGAGTGCGTGCTGCACCAAAGTCAGGATAGGCTTCTTGACCGTGCTCACCGATATCGAGACCTTCGGCCTCTTCCTCAGGAGAAACACGTACCCCCATGGCTACCTTCAGGATACTGAAGACGACGTAGGCGAAGATAAAAGCGAAGGCACTAACCGAAAGTGTGCCGATCAGCTGGATACCGAATCCGGCAGCGTCACTGAAGAGCGCGACAGCAAGTGTGCCGAAAATACCACAGACACCGTGCACGGAGATCGCACCGACTGGATCATCAATTTTGACCTTATCAAAGAAGATGATCGAGAACACGACGAGGATGCCAGCGATGAGGCCAGTAAGAATCGCATAAGCTGGCATAATGGAGTCAGCACCAGCAGTGATGCCGACCAGACCCGCAAGGATACCATTGAGTGCCATCGAGAGGTCAGGTTTCTTAAGGAACAACCAAGAAGTGAACATTGCTCCTAGACCACCAGCCGCAGCAGCGAGTGCTGTGGTTACGAAGACCAGAGAGACGAGGAATGGGTCTGCATTGAGAACCGAACCACCATTGAAACCGAACCAACCAAGGAAGAGGAGGAAGACACCGATTGTAGCGAGTGGCATACTGTGTCCAAGGATCGGACGAATCTGACCGTTAATATACTTACCAGCACGAGGGCCGAGCACCATTACGCAAGCCAAGGCAGCAAAACCTCCAAAAGCGTGTACCAGTGAAGAACCAGCGAAATCGTAGAAGCCACGCTCTGCGAGCCAGCCGCCACCCCACTGCCACGAACCAGTGATCGGATATGCGAACATCACCAGCAATGTTGCGAAAATCATGAAAGAAGAGAGCTTGACGCGCTCAGCAACCGCACCAGAGACGATCGTTGCCGCAGTCGCAGCGAACATGCCTTGGAAGATGAAGTCTGTATACCATGTGTAATCAGCATACTCAGCAGTCATCAGGTCCACAGACGCAGTCACATCGAACCAGGATCCAGATGCAAAGAAGCCACCAATCGTCCATGCATCACCGGGATACATCGCGTTGAAGCCCCACAACGCATACGTCAACAGACCCATGCAGATGATAAATACATTCTTGAACAGAATGTTGACCGTGTTCTTAGCTTGGCCGAGGCCAGATTCAACAGTCGCGAAGCCCAGGTGCATGATAAACACCAGAGCAGCCGCAATTAGCAGCCAGAGATTACTGATCGTGAAGAAGGCAGCACCGGGTGTTTCCATAAATGCGGCGTAGCCGTCATCAAAGGAAATCGCATCGGTAACAGCTTCAACAACTTCAGCAGTTTCAATAACAGGGAGTTCCTGTGCGCCGAGACTTCCGGCAAACAAAAACGCCGAGCTGCCGAGCAGCAAAGCGAGAAGGGTTTTCTTAATCTTCATGATTCTATTTTAGTCTAGTTGTTTTTTGGTTTTGTAGGAATTGAGTCCAGTCACCCCCAAAACGAGAGGACCGACTGAGCCCGTCAATAAGAACGAACACCAACCAACTTAGCACACCGCATGCCAATACAAAAAAAGGCCGAATAAAGTCGCATAAAAATAGCGCGACCAACCTGCGCCTCAACGCAAACAATCTGCGCCCCTTACCTGAGCTCACGTCCGCGCAGCGGCGCCTAGATATTCTGCCATAAGCTGTGGCCCGCGACGAATATGGCCATGCTACCGATCAAAGCGGCACGCGTGCCGCTGCTACTACTGCGCTTGTCGAGAAAGTAGGCTACAAAGTCTTCTAAAATTAGATAGAAACAGGGTACTACCTACAGCACACTAATTGTCGCGAAGCCTAGTTCTTTTCCGGACGGGGAAAGAGAATCGTCTTTTCGCCGAGGGTTTTGCCTTCGAGGGTATTGCCCCACTCAAGTTGACCTTCGAGGCGATCAAAATTATCCGCGCCTACCAAGGCACGTACCTTATCAGAAATCGCTGGCATCACCGGTGTGAGCATGACAACGCCAAGGCGTAAAGCTTCAGCCATGTAGGCCAGCGAGGTTTGCAGCTTCGCCTGGTCTTCAGGCGCCTCCGACTTAGCCAACTTCCACGGCGCACGTGTTTCGGCGTATTTATTAATGCCTGAAATGAACGTAAATATCCGCTCCAAAGCCTTGTGAAACTGAAACCCTTCGAACAATGGGATTAGTTCACCATGAGTCTTTTGCCACAGACCCTTAAGGTCTTGCTCTGGTTGCTCATCAACAGATGCCGCGGGCACTTTACCCTCGGAGTAACGACTACCCATGTTGAGTAAGCGGCTGACTAAATTACCCAAATCGTTAGCAAGGTCACTATTGTAACGGCTCATAAAGAGCTCAATTGAAAATTCACTGTCTTGTCCGACATTCATCTCACGAGTCACGAAATAACGGAATGCATCGGTGCCAAACTGCTCGATCAAATCAAGCGGATCAACCACTTCGCCAGTACTCTTGGACATCTTTGCACCTGAGCTCAACCACCAGCCATGGACGAGAAAATGCTTCGGTAATTCAAGGTTCAATGCCTTGAGCATGATTGGCCAGTAAACCGCGTGCGGTGGCACCAAAATATCTTTACCAATGACATGGTAATCAGCTGGCCAATTCTTTTCGAACTCATCGGTGCCGTAGCCCGCTGCAGTAATATAGTTAGTCAACGCGTCGAACCACACATATGTCACATACTCCGAGTCGAATGGAAGTTCAATACCCCATTCCAGACGCGTCTTCGGCCGAGAAATACAGAGATCGTTGAGCGGCTCTTTTTTGAGAAACTGCAGCACATCGGCACTACGGAAGCGCGGATAGATGATCTCTGTATTCTGCTCGATCGTTTCGACCAACCAGTCCTGATACTGCGCGAGTTTAAAGAAATAGTTAGTCTCTACGACTTCCTCCACTTCACCGAATATCTCTGGCCACTTGCCATCGACCTTTTCCTTCTCAGTGACGAACTGCTCCTGGCGCTGACTATAGTAGCCGTTGTAGTCTGCCTTATAGATCAAACCTTGATCAAATAATGTCTGCAGAATCTCGCAAACGACTTTTTTATGACGCGGCTCTGTGGTGCGGATGTAATCGTCGTTGGTGATCTCTAAGCGCTCGCAAAGGCCCTGAAAAACTGCAGCGTGACCATCGCAAAATGCCTGTGGCTCGACACCCTGTTTCTGCGCTGACATTTGCACCTTTTGACCGTGTTCATCGAGGCCGGTGACAAACTTAACCGAGTCGCCTTGTAGGCGACGAAAGCGCGCGACGATATCTGTCAGCACTTTTTCGTAGGCATGGCCAAGGTGCGGCGCGCCATTTGCGTAGTCGATTGCGGTGGTAATGTAGAAGTGCTTACTCATGGAAACCGAGCAAGGTGGGCGAATTCGAGCAGGGGCGCAAGTCCGTAGCACAACGACTTGGCTATCGCTCAACCAACTATTCGAGGCCCTCGACCACGAATTGTCGTTTACCCTTCCATATCCCCAGAGTCACCACCATCGCGGTGGGCGATTTGGCGCCCTTTATTTGCTGCAACTGTGCATATACAGATTTATCCGGTGCATAGGCGGGCCACTGCTCCCCTGCGACTTCAAGTGTCATCGGCCGCATTTTAAGTACACGTGCTTCGACGCGATACAAACGTCCGACGAATGGACCCAGCGCAGCGTCAGACAGTTGCGCGAGATCAACGGCGTCCCGCAGCGGCAACTGCATGCCTGTTTGATAAACAAGTGGCAGCTCAAAATCCAAAGCATCATCGCCCACACTCGGGTTTTCTAAATCAAAAAAATCGCCAGCACGGCCCGATCCGACTGTAAACCGTGCAGCGACCGGAAAATGGTCCGTCGCCCCACCTCCAGTCTCGCCAGCAAAGGTCCATCGCAACGGCCGACCCAAAAGATCGGCATTTAACCCAGGTAGAATAACAGGCGTAAAACTACCATCCACATAGCTGACACCCGAATGATCGTAGAGGCCGCAAGTGATCAGTAAATGCATCAGTGAGCCGCGTCGACCACGCCACACCTCGGAATAGCGCTGTTTTGGCGGCAACTCAAACCAGAGGTTATAGAGATCGGCGCCGCTAGGCTCACGAATCGTCAACTCATTGCCTTGCGACCCGAGTACATCGTTGATCCCAGTCTCCACTTCTGGATAGAGGATCGAATGATTGTAGTGCGAGTTCAAATCACCGCCAATAATAATGTCAGCCATCGGGTCGGCCGCGAGTCGCGCATCAATTATAGCCCGCAACACCTTGGCGTTCTGCACGCGGATCGGTTCGCGAGACGGGTTCGACGCTCCAGACTTCCAATGGTTAACGTAAACCGTCAGCGGGTGCGCGGCGACATTCAGCGTCACCTCCAAAATATCGCGCGCCTGCAGCAACTCATGGCTCTGCACCTCTTTAATTGGGAAACGGGAAAATACCGCATTCGTATGTGCGATGCCAGCATCTGATCCCTTCGAAGGGGCAACGGCCACCGAATAGCCGATCAAACCAGCGTCACTCAAGGCCTTCAGTAGCCACGCTTGCGCAGGTAACCCGGCATATCCCGAGCGCCAATCAGTTGTTAGCATTTGCGCAACACTGATCGCACTGTGTTGGTCGAGAAAGGTCGCCAAATTCTCGACCGAGCTCTGCGGAGTGAAGTCCGCTTCGAGCTCTTGAAATAAGATCAGCTCGGGACCAAGCCCGGTGTTAAAGGTTTTTAATACGGCTGCAATATTCTGCAGTTTCGTTAATAACTTGAGTCGCCCATAAGTAAACTGATCATCTGGCTCGTCTTGAATGTAGTCCTTATAAATCGCAATCCCGTCGAGATCGAACAGGTTCTCGACGTTGTAGGCCAACACAGTAAATTCGCGCTCAGCGGCCAAACAAGCACTAGCAACACACAGAATAAAACTCAGAAAAATCCGCGGGAACACAGTAACCTGATGCATACCGATGTTTAATCTTTAGCAGCAGCTAAGGCAGACCGCTGCGCTGCGCTGGCGCGATACAACGCCACATCTGGAATATCAATAATGACATGCACGACCAAACGAAGCACCACCACTCCCAACGCTTTGATAGCGCCAGAAAGTAACGCTAGGCTGGTCGCCCCCGGCAATTGCAACAACATACCCTGTAAAATAGTAATAATGATAATGGCGGCTAAAATCACCCAAGAAAGTAAGTTCACAATCAAGCGAAGATCCGCATAGGCCGATTCGGCACGAATGTGTGCCTTCAATGCGCCAGAAGCAGACAGTGTTGAGGGCCCATGCATACCCGCGACACTGGAATGATTCGAATTGCGCCTCCGCGGCGAACCGTCCTTCGCAGCCGAGGTGCGCCCACCCCGCGAGTTCTCACGCGCGTTGCAATAGGCCGTATAAGCTTGCTTCCACTGCTGCTCGGACAGTTTCCGAGTACTTGGATCCATCTTCTCGCGCGATCTCCTAAAATCTTCGAACTTCTTCATTCTACGATTAGTAAGTGTCTGACAAGAATCTGCAACCCTAAGCCGCAACGACTCGAACTCACTTATATATTATGTAGAGGCTCAATATGAAAAAAATCGGGCATACTCCTGTTCCTTTCTTCAAGGATGAATAGCCATAAAAAAACCGCCGAATCGCTTCGGCGGTTTTTTGAAAATGCGAACTAGACCGTTTACGATGGATCCGCCTGCAACATATGAACTTGCTGTTGTGGATATGGAATACTGATACCTTCGGCATCAAATTTCTCTTTAACTGCCTTTGTAAAATCAAACTTTACACCCCAATAATCAGCAGCGTTTACCCAAGGACGCACAACAAAATCGACACTGCTATCACCTAAATTTGAGACCTCAATCTGCGGAACCGGATCTTTTAGCACACGTTCGTCAGCCTCGAGCAGGTCAAGCATCAGTTGCTTCACCTTATTTAGGTCATCCCCATATCCGACACCTACCATCATATCGATGCGACGAGTCGGGTGTGCGGAAAAGTTAGTAATCGAACCGCTCATCACCGCTGAGTTCGGCATGATAATTTTAATATTATCCGGAGTTTTCAATTCAGTCGTCAATAGTCCCACTTCCACAACAACACCCATCTCGCCACCAGCCTTGATGGCATTGCCGGTCTTAAAAGGCTTAAACAGAATCAGTAATACTCCAGCAGCGAAGTTCGAAAGCGAACCTTGCAGCGCGAGGCCGATCGCCAAGCCCGCCGCTGCCACTACCGCAGCAAATGAAGTCGTCTCAACACCAAGCTTACCTATCGCGGCGATGGCAACAAATACCACAATCGCTCCGTAAAGCATACTGGAAAAAAACCCGATCAGCGTCGCATCCACTTCCTTTTTAATCAAAGCAGTGGCGAACAGTGCTTTCACTTTTTTCGCAAACCATAGTCCCACGATTAATATAATAATTGCGGCCACGACTTTAAGTCCAAAATTCGCGATGCTATCCATAATTGAGCCTGCGACTGATTGTTCTTCCATAATATGTGTTAGGTTAATTGATCGGTTTAAATGTAGAAATAGAGCGAGTGCCTGTATTTTATCGTTATATGTGACAAGCGCTACGCTCCGCTGAAATGCAAATACCTACCAAGATAAGTCAGTAAAAAAAACGACTATTTTATTCAAGCAGACAGACGTTTATTAATTTGAGCAATCGCCCAACGTGCGTGCTCGGCAACCATCGCGTCGCTCCCAGATGCTACAATCTGCAACGCAGGCAAGTCCACAGCCATACCGACATTGCCGAGCACCACACAAATATTACGACGAAAGCGGGGTAGTTTAAGCCGCCGCATTGGCGAGCCAATCATGCGTTCACTGAATGTCGCCTCATCCCACGCCAGCAATTCTCGAAGCGGAGGCAATTCACGGGGCGAAAATTTTGCTTCTACGGTCGGCGTCGCCCATTTATTCCAAGGGCACACATCCAGACACTCGTCACAACCATAGAGTCGGTCACCGATCGCGGTACGATACTGTAGTGGAATGGGCCCATCATGCTCAATCGTTAGATACGAGATACACTTGGTCGCATCGAGTTGATAGGGAGCAGTGATCGCCCCCGTTGGACACACATCAATGCAACGCGTACAACTACCGCAGCGGTCCTTGACAGGCTCATCGGCAGGAAGGTCGAGCGTCGTTACTATATTTGCTAAAAACGACCAAGTTCCACGCTTAGGCTCGACTAGAATTGTACTCTTGCCCTGCCAACCAATGCCCGCGGCCGCGGCGATAGGCTTTTCCAATAGCGGTCCGGTGTCGACATAAGGACGCTGCGCACCACCAAAATCATCGCGCAGCGTGCGGCACAGCTTCTTCAGGTAGCGCAGCATCATGTTATGATAGTCGTCACCTAGCGCGTATTTCGCGATACGGTAAGGGCGCACTGGGTCCGGCTGATAATAATTCATGCCGAGCACTATAATACTGCGCGCTTCAGGTAGCAGTTGCTCGGGGTGCAGACGGCGGTCGTTGTTTCGCTCCATCCACGACATTGTCCCATGCTGGCCCGCAGCGATCCACTTCCGGTAATAGTCCCCACGCAGTTCCAGCGGCACCTTTGCAACGCCGAAGGCATGAAAACCCAGCGAATGCGCTGCTGTTTTGATGCGTTTTTTAATAACAATATTATCTTCTAACACCGAGCGAAGTATCCCAATGATGAATCGTGAGTCGAGTCCGTACTGAACCAGTAATTATCAGGCGGGCGCAAGTGACCTCAATTTTCATTTTTAGGGCATGCGCAGATTCTGCCGAATGATGCCACCATCTTAGCACATTACAGTTCCATGCTGGACTAGATTTGAATCGATGCACGGCAACCATTTTTTAATTCAGAACTGACCGGAAACTCCTGCTCGAAATCGAAATTCATCTTGTTTTCATCACCAGAATATTTATTATTAAGAAAATCTCTTTTATTATTTATCCATACGTCGTCTAAGACTATGCTCAAAAAAGAATCACAATACGCTCATCACTGGCGCCTACCAATTAAGCAGCTGAAAATTGTTGGGCTCATTCTTATGATCGGATGGGCAACGAGCGCATGGATTTACAGTTATATACGCCATCACGCCATCGAATTAGATGAGATTCATTTCAATGAACTCGTTACTGAATCTGAATCTGCAATTTCCAGCCGCTTTAACAGCTATGTGGACCTACTTCGGGGAGCGGCCAGTTACTATGTGAGCTCAAATTGCGTTACCCGAGAAGAGTGGCGCACTTATGTCGATTTTCTAAAAATCCGCCAAATTTATCCAGGAATCAACGGTATTGGCTTCTGCTTACCTTTCGCTTCGATTGAGCAACACCAACAATTTCAGCAAGAAATCGAAAGTGAGTCTCTGCAGTCTCACCCCGTGGTGAATGTACCAAATGTCGCCGCCGCAGAAATCGACCCGTCATTAAAACACCTGATCATCACACACATTGAACCACTAGATATTAACTTATCAGCTCTTGGATTACAGCTTTCAAGTGAGACGAATCGCCTACAAGCTGCATTATTAGCGAGGGACAGCGGCGAGCCCAAAATAACTGGTCGCATCATACTCGTTCAAGACGGTAAAGCACGCCCTGGATTCCTGTTGTATGTGCCCGCTTATAAACCAGGACAACCCATCACTACCCCTGAGCAAAGGAAGCAGGCCTTTCTCGGCTTCGCATATGCGCCTTTTATTACTGAGCTCTTTGTGGACGGTGTACTTGGAGATAAAAACCCAGAGCAAATCAACCTTTCGATCTACGATAGTGATTCAATCAGTCCGGACGCCTTGGTCTATTCAAACATTACCAACCGAGAGGCTAATTCGCCAGTCGATTTTGACCAAGTAAGGACCTTAAATATCGGTGGCCAAACATTTACCACTACTTGGCAAAGAGGCTCGAGATACGCTGGGGGGACTCTCTATACTGCTACCGGAGCTGGAGTACTGAGCGCTCTGTTTACATGCTTACTGGCATTTGCTGCCTGGAATTACGAATCACTCGTCAGAAGTAAGAAAATAATCGAAGTAACAACTGATGAACTCACAGCAACCAACCGACTCTTAGAATCAGAAATTGACGTCAGAAAGAGGGCTGAAAACGAAGCCGGTCGAGCTGAATTAGAGGCTAAGTCTGCGAATAAAGCCAAAAGCGAATTTCTAGCCATAATGAGCCACGAGATCCGGACCCCGATGAACAGTGTTATCGGATTTGCTCAACTTCTATCCGCCAGTAAACTTACTTCTGAACAAGCCCTCTGGGCCAGCTATATAAAATCCTCTAGCGGCGGGTTGCTCAGCCTGATGGACGACGTTCTTGATTTTTCCAAAATCGAGGCCGGAAAGATGGAGCTCGAGAATATTCCTTTTTCGCTTCGGGAAATTATTGAAGACGTAACTGGCAGCTTTTCCATTCAGGCCTCAGAGAAGAGTATTATTGTGGATGCAAAAATAGGCAGAGACATCCCCGAATATGTCTTAGGCGATCCGACACGCCTCAAACAAATTATCATTAATTTAGTAAATAATGGGCTGAAATTCACCGACAAAGGTAGCGTTTTAACCCACCTAGAATGGCTTGGAGATCAGAATAATGGGACTGCTCGTATTAGCATCGTCGATACAGGAATCGGCATTGCTCCAGACAAGGTTGATAATCTTTTTAAACAATTCACTCAGGCAGACCTTTCCACTACCCGAAGATATGGTGGCTCGGGCCTCGGATTGTCGATTTGCCAGAGACTAACTGGGCTAATGAATGGAAAGATCCGTGCCACGAGTCCCGCAAGTCAAGGCACTACGATGACCGTCGAGATTCCCTTTAGTGTCTCAAAGAAAGTCATCAATACTCCCAATCAAGAGGTCACGCCAATAGACGCGAGTCAAAGTAATGAGCCACTCGCGAAAATCCTATTGGTCGATGATAACGATCTAAATCAAATACTAGGCTCCACCATATTAGAGCAAATGGGCTACGATGTCACTCTGGCAAATGACGGCACGGAAGCAATCAAACTAGCAAAGCAAACATACTATCCGATTATATTTATGGATTGCAGAATGCCGATAATGGACGGCTTCGATGCAACACTCGAAATCCGAAAACTCGAAGCAGCTGACTTGCTTCCGCGAGGTGCGCATAAGAAGAGAATTGCGATTATAGCACTGACTGCAAACGTCTCGAGCGAGGACAAAGAAAAGTGTTATCGCTCGGGAATGGACGATTATATTTGTAAACCCTACGAAGCCCTCGACTTTAAAAAAGTGCTCAACACATACCTCGATCAAAACTAACTGGCAGAAAAGACATCCCTAATTACAAGCTGGCAGAGCAGCTGTTTTTTAGGGATCTCTTCAGATCTTGGCAAAAACAATCAATCCAACAGATTATTTTAGCCACTAAACAAGAAGATCGCTTGCTTAAATCCCTCTCCGCCCCTGTTCTCTTGCAACTGTCCTGCTCCGCCCAGTGGCTTGCGGCCAGAAACACCAGATGAGTTACCTCTTTGAGCGAAAAGAAACGCGAAATTAGCGGCCATCAGTTCACTTCTCGAGATATAAGCTATCCCACAACTTAACAAGAATTCACACACATTCTCACTTCCTTAACCCAGAGACATTATGCCAGTAAATTTCCCAAATCAACGTAGCCAAGCTCCAATCTTTCCAGGGCTGCAAGGTTTCAAAGGCTCACTCGCCCTGCTACTCATTGCGATCGCTGTTTTAACCATTTTTCTAATGGTTAACTTTCGCGTGCAGCGGGTATCTGGCACTGAAGTTGGCATTAAGGTTAATAATGTCACAGGCGACATCACCGTCATCGCCAAATCAGGTACCAATATTTACAATGGCCTGCTCAACTCTTTTCACCTGCTTGATATGACTGTGCAGCGTCTGGAAATGGTCGCCGACCCAAATCGCGGCGAACGTAGTAACCGCGACGACCTGCGCATCAAAACTGTCGACGGTTCGGACGTGTTCCTTGATCTCACCATCAACTATCAACTGCGCCGCGACATGGTTAAAGAAACCGTCACCACCTCCGGCCTCGGTGATGCCTATAAATACAAATGGGTGCGCGATTATTCACGGTCTGTTTGTCGCGCCGTCTTTGGTGAAATGACCACCGAAGAGTTCTACGACGCCAGCGTGCGAAATCAAAAGGCGCAAATGGCCATGGAAGAGCTCAACAAATTGCTCAAATCTTACGGCATCGAAGTGTCTAGCGTCATTGCAGAAAAATTTAGCTTTCACCCAGAATACGAAGAACGCATACGCGCTAAAAAGCTCGCCGACCAAGAAGTCGAAGAGCAAATATCCAAAGCCAACGCCGCTCGCCAAAATCAAATCTTCCGCGTCGTCGAAGCCACCAAGAAGAAGGAAGTATTCCTAGCGACCTACTCCGGCGAGATGCAAAAACTGATCGTTGAAGCCACTGCCAATGCCGAACGCGACGTGCTCGATGCTGAAGCCTATGTGATCGATACCCAACTCGGAGCCGATGCCACATTCTACCAGCGCGACAAAAACTCGCAGGGTATACTCGTCAAGGCCAAGGCCGAAGGCGAAGCACTCACCGCACTCGCCAACGCCTACCAAGGCATTGGCGGCATGAACCTCGTCCGTCGTGCCTATGCCAGCAAAGTGGGTGACATGAAAATCACCGGACAACCCTTTACCATTGAAAGTAAAACCGAACGCCTCAGCTACAAGGACGAAGCTGCCGTGACCAAAAAAAAGCCAGCCATTAAATAAGCCACTGCCATACGGACACATACTATCATGAAATTTATAAAACTGCTCTCTTCTCTCATCATACTCGCCGCAGTTAGCGTCTTCGTTGCCGCCAACTTCCTATTTATCAAAATCGATCTCGGCGAGACCGGGGTACGCACCCAGCAATATGCCGTCTTTGGTGCAAAGGGCGTAGTCCCGGAGGACTTCGGCCCAGGCTGGCATCGCAACCTGCCGCTACTCGATACTTGGAAAATTTTCGACTCGACGGTGCAAACCACAGAGTTCACCACCGAGCAAGAGCGTCAGGCCACGAGGAAGATCTACAGCTTCCTGTCATCGACTTCACAACGCTACCTCGATGCCTCATCAACAGGCAGCACAGGTCAAGTCGAGCTCAAGTCCAAAGACGGCTACACGGTGCGCCTCGACATAACCGTCAAATACCGCGTCAGCCCCAACGAAGTGCACAAGCTCTACCAAGAACTCGGCTCCGAAGCTCGCTATAAAGGCATCGTCCGCGACCAAGTGCAAAAGACCATTCGCGATATCTTTGGCACTATGCTCACCGAACAATTCTACGATCCTGAAGTGCGTCGGACCAAAACAGTCGAAGCCAAAAAAGACCTCAAAGGCGAACTTGCAGACAGCAGCATCGACCTGATTGATATCCTGATCCGCGACATTGCCTTTGATCCCTCTTATGAGCGTAAGATTTTAGACAAGAAACTAGCCGACCAAGACGTGGAACTCAATAAGTCCCGCGCCCTAGCCGAAGATAAAAAGGGCGAGACCAACCGTATCGCGGCTGAAACCGAAGCCAAAGTCCGCGTCATTGAGCAAGAGCTCATTGCTAAAAAGCTCACAATGAAAGCCGACACCGATAAAGAAATCGCACAACTCAACGCGGATGCTCGACTCACCGCTGCGAAGCTCAAGGCCGACGCCGATCTGTATAAGGCTGAGTTCGAAGCCAAAGGTACGCTGCTCGAGAAAGAAGCGACCGCCGAAGGCGAACGCCTCAAAGCCACCGCGCTCAACACCCCGGGCGGCGAAAATCTGGTTGCCTTCGAAATCGTCGAGCAGCTCAATCTCGGTGAAATCACCGTATCGACGCAGAGCAACGACTTTTTAGACGTCGCATCCGTGCTCGAAAAAGTCGGCGCTAATGCCGAGTAGTTTCGACTCATTCATTTTAATAAAAAGGCGGTTGGTATTTCATACCAATCGCCTTTTTGTGAATCGGGTCGCATAATAAGCAAAGGAGCGAGAGCGACTCGCCTTCGGTTACACCCACGTCGGCTCAACGTCGACGATTCGCACACTATTTTGCAACAACGCCACCAAACGCCCAGCCCGAGTTGCCCAATCAAGACACCAAGACTAAGCGCGAGGGTGTGCTTGCTTGTGCGCCTCTTTGAGTCGGGCAATCGACACATGGGTATAAATCTGAGTGGTCGATAAATTGGCGTGTCCCAGCAATTCCTGCACGGTGCGCAGGTCCGCACCATTATCCAGCATATGCGTGGCGAAAGAGTGGCGCAGCTTATGCGGCGTCATATCCAACGGCAGTTCTGCAGCAGCGAGATGCGTCTTTAAGAGTTTCTGTACCTGGCGCGGATCCATGCGCCGACCATTGAGCTGGCAAACCACTGGTACATTCCATTCTGCCGAAAGCTTAAACCGATCAATAAACAAACCGAGGCAGCGGGTCGCCACAGGGCCCAGAGGGCAAAGCCGCTCTTTCTGCCCTTTGCCTAGCACACGTGCTACCCCCTGCTCCAAATCGATCTGTCCATGATTGAGCTCACAGAGTTCACTCACACGTAACCCGCCACCATAGAGCAGCTCTAAAATCAGCGTGTCACGAAAGGCCTCGAATTCGCCAATTTTACCCTCTTGCCAAAGTAGAATCGGGGCATTCAGTAGGGCCCGCATTTGTGACTTAGATAAGAACTTAGGCAGTGGCTTACTTAATTTCGGCAGCGTCACGCCAGTGAACGGATTAGAATCTGCTAAGCCTTGCTTTCGCAGGTATAAATAAAATGCACGTAGCCCCGACACGTGATTATGCAGCGTGCGACGCGCCAGCCTCCGTCCCTCCTCAATTAAATACGAGCGCACATCCAGCGGTCGAACCGCGGTAAAATCGTCATGCCACTTCCCCCGCCCCTGCATCCATCGCACGAAGTGCTCAACCGCAGCGCGATAATTACGAACCGTATAAGCGGAGACACGCCGCTCCAAAGCGAGGTGATCACAAAAATCATTCAGCACAGGTATACTTGGAGTCGCTTCGGAGTCAGTCATCAGATCAACAACCTAGCTCACTGTGCGTCGGAAAAGCGATACTCTTGTCGCTTCCACACAGAACTACTTACCTAGATTAAAGCGCTCGATCACTTCTTCCGCCAAGTAACGATAGGCATTCGCACCATTGCTATTAGGATCATACTCGAAAATTGATTGCCCAAAACTCGGCGCTTCACTTAACCGAATTGAGCGAGGAATCATCGACCGAAAAACCTTCTCGTCGAAGTGATTACGGACCTCACCGACTACTTGATGAGAGAGATTGGTGCGTTGATCAAACATCGTCATCAAAATACCCCCCAGCGCTAAATCGTCATTCACCCCTGCCTCACGCAGTTTATCCACCACCTTCAGAATTTGCCCGAGGCCTTCCATCGCTAAGTACTCACACTGCAAGGCGATGAGCAAGTAATCCGCAGCTGCCAAACTGTTCATCGACAACATTCCCAACGCTGGCGGGCAGTCCAAAATAATTGCATCATAATCGCCCGAATTGCGCAACGGAGCCAAACATTCACGCAACTGTACCAAGTAATTATCACGCTGGATCAGCTCGATCTCTATCGCTGCCATATCCACTTCAGACGGAATCATAAACAGATTACTATTTGACCCAACGGGTTGCACCTTCTCTAGCGCAGTACCGTCGCCACAAAGCGGGCCATATAAACTGCCACCTTCGAGCTTTTCCAACCCGAGACCACTCGTCGCATTTGCCTGTGGATCCAAATCCACTAACACCGTCTTGACTCCGCTCTGCGCTAGCGCATAGCTGAGATTTATCGCAGTCGTGGTCTTACCGACACCGCCTTTTTGATTCGCAATTGTAAAAACCATGGAACACATACCACAGTGATAGCCGCACCTCTGTTTGCGTCGAGCAGAAAGGTAACTTCTCAATAAAATCGCTGCACTTCCAAAAATTTGACCGAAACAAAATCCGTCAAAAAAGCCTTGCAGATATGCCTTGATAGTTTGCTTTGAAAGTTAGGGTCTCTAAAGATTCGAACAATTAGCGAGCGACACTAGGACTCACCTGACGTCATTTCCACACCCCCACACCCAAAAAAATATAGCCATGAGCCAAGCTGACAACAAGCCGGTGATACCGCGCAATTTCCTGATCTCCTTTATTTTGGTGACGTCACTTTTTTCCTTATGGGGATTCGCGAATGATGTGACCAACCCACTGGTTGCTGTCTTCAAAGATGTATTCGTCATTACAAACGCACAAAGCACATGGGTGCAGATGGCATTCTATGGCGGTTACGCGACAATGGCATTGCCTGCTGCGATCTTCATTCGTCGTTTTTCTTATAAATCCGGCATTATTGTTGGGCTTGCTTTATATGCGATTGGAGCGTTGCTCTCGATTCCTGCGGCCGCAGGTGCCAACTTTAATCTCTTTATCATTGCGCTCTATATTCTGACCTTCGGTTTAGCCTTTCTCGAAACGACTGCGAATCCCTATATCCTCTCGATGGGACCTCCAGAAACGGCGACTAGACGCCTGAATCTCGCTCAAGCATTTAACCCGGTGGGCTCCTTGACCGGCATGTTCATTGCAGGCACAGTTATTTTATCAGCAATTCAAGTTGAGGATTTTAAGAACGATGTGAACGGCTATGCGTCGGATCTTGCCCCGACCGCGATCGTTCAACAGGAACACAACATTCCTTCCTTCCTGCAGGCCAAGCCTCGTGAGCGCGTTCACGATGCAAACGTCCAGGCATACGTGGCTACAGTAGGAGTGGATGCACCTGCTACCGCACTTCAAGACTTCAAGGACGGTAAGATCGATAGTTTCCAGGGGATGACCCACCGCGAGCTTCAGCAAAGTGATCTAAAGTTGGTTGCGATGCCCTACACTGTTATCGGATGTGTGGTTTTGGTCATTCTAGTCATCTTTGCAGTTAGTAAGCTACCGCACGCAGGCGCTCCTGATGCTGACCATGATGTGCATTTTGGCCGAACAGTGAAGCGCTTGTTCACCAATCCGAATTACGTCGGCGGTGTGATTGCCCAGACATTCTATGTCGGAGCGCAGATCATGACATGGACATTCATTATTCAATACGCCGAGAACGAGCTGGGGATTGATAAAGCGACCGCCCAGAACTTCAACATCATGGCGATGGTGATCTTCCTCTGCAGCCGTTTCGTCTGCACATTCTTCCTCAAGTATATTTCTCCAAGTAAGCTGCTTCTAATTCTAAGTGCTGGAGCGATTATCTTCACGCTTGGTGCGATTTACATCCACAGCCTCACGGGCCTTTATTCTTTGGTTCTCGTTTCTGCCTGCATGTCCCTGATGTTCCCCACGATCTACGGCCTTGCCTTGGATGGTGTCGGCGAAGATGCCAAACTCGGTTCTGCAGGTCTTATTTTTGCGATTGTTGGCGGCGTCTTTATGACACGATTCCAAGGGCAAATCTTGGACATGGATAGCTTCATGGGCACAACAGCCACACGTGGTTCATTTTTCCTCGTGGTGCTTTGCTTCATCATCATCGCTTTCTACGGATATGCCTCAGATCATTTCAGTAAGAAACGACTGGCGGCTTAGCCGTCAGCTCTAGCACTTCCCACAAACGGGCACCTCACATGAGGTGCCCGTTTTTTTATGTGTATTTACTTCGCGCCCAGTATCGACGTCATAGGCATGTACAGCAAATCCCTAACACTCTAGGACTGGCATACCAGAGACTGTTGCCATTGCATACTTCGTCACTACGTATACCACTTCAATGTCCGCATTCAACCGTTCAAATAGATTTAACCCATTTCTCGACGCGGCAGTTAAATCCACCGAGATCAACCAAATGGCGTTCTTGCAATTTCAAGGATGGCACAGGGCTGTCTAGCTTTAGCGGATTGATAAAGACAAGCCGCCCGCCTGGGCACAATGTCTCGGCAGCAACTCGGTAAAAACTTGAAATCAAGCCTGGCAAATTGTCGACCCGCACGCGGCGGCCCAACGGCGGGTTCGCGATGATCAGACTGACGCTACCTGGAGCGATGTTGGTGACCTCTCGAAAGTTCAGAAAGTCGCAACGATGAATGGCCAACGACTCATTACCTGTACACGCAGACTTTAAATTGAGCCGCGCCACCGCGACTGCCTTTTTATCAATATCAGAGGCGATGATCGTCTTCACCTCGCCCAACAGCGAACGCTCAATCAGCTCTAGGCCAGAGCCACAAAAAGGATCCCACACCACATCTTGAGACTCGACGCCAGCCAAGCGAGCCATCGCGGCAGCCAGTTGCGGGTGCGTGGATGCGGGCACGTCGTCGACCCGATATGCAAAGCGAGGATCTGGCAGGACACGGGGGCTTAACTCCACAGAGAGACCCACTTTTTCGGGGTACACCTCGATCGCCCAGGGTGCTTGCCGTGCATCATTGAGCAGCTCTGGGCACAGCGCGAACGCCTGATTCACCACTGCTTGCGCTTTACTGGGAGTCACTTTTTGGCGGATAAAATCCAATCGATAACGCGGCTGACCTGCAGTGAGTTTAGTGCATAAGCGCTGAGTTCGTTTCGAGCCAATGAGCTTGGCTAAGGTTGCAACGTCGTTGGTAGTATCCTTGGCACTGCCCAACACAAAGTTAACCGACCCGAAGGTGCGTAGCTCATAGAGCTCTTCCAGTGTAAATACCTTGTCCGCAGAAATCGCGACACAGCCGGGACTGACTCTGAGTATTTTAAAACGTTCGCTGAGCCTCGAGTGCCCCAACAGTTCATCCCGAACAAACGTCTCCATACCACGACGCGTGCGGAGGTGAATGCGCAAACCCCGAGCATCTCGAATTTTAACATTCATCAATACTTTGGTCGACGGATCATTACGCGCCAATTGCGCCTTAATTTTTTGCTCAGTTTGCTGCAGAGTTTCGCTGCTATTCTGTAATTGCGCTAATTTATCTAAGGTCGCCTCACCACCAATTTTATCCAAGGTCCGACTTAGGTGAACCACTTCGCGCGCCTCAGTCGACTGATCCAACAATGACAGCAAGGCTGCCTCGCTCTCTTTTTTCCCGCCGAGTTTGGGCAGCGCGACCATCGCATAACGACGCACTTTCTCTTGCGAATCCTCCAGCAGGCTCATCAGCCATTGCTGGGTTTGTTTTCTTTGCTCCTTGGTCCCCTTCTCAAGCGCTACCACTCCTAAAGCACGCACTAAGCCAACACGCGCCAAGCGGTACTCAGCAGTGCCGGCATCAAACAACGGCGCCTCATGCAGCCACAAAGCGTCCCAAGACTGTGCGCGTAACTGCTTGTAGACTTCTTTATCTAAATTGAGAGAGTTTTTGTTATTCATAAAATTGTGGCGAATGCTCAGCAACCGCTGTTGGCAAAACGAAGGATGAACGACTAATTTTGAGCCATGCAAAGGACAACTGAAAAGCGGCATGAGGTCAAATAAGTGAATCCAGACCCCATCTGGGCTTGGCCAGCAAGTACTTAACCGAATGACTCGGCACTTGCGTCGACGACTACGCAGCAGTCAATCTCTCTTGCTATGAAAGATGTTGAAATCACCCGCGAGCCCATTGAGCTCCACAAACTCATAAAGTTTGAGGGTCTCGCCGCCAGCGGTGGTGAAGCGAAGGCATTGATCGCGGAAGGCAAGGTTTTGTTAAACAGAGTGGTGGAAACACAGAAGCGCAAAAAACTCGTGTCTGGCGACTGCATCGAAATCGGCGAAACAAAGCTAACCCTTCGACTCGTCGCAACTCCTGAGCAGTCTTAGCAACACGCGCATGAGTACCTTTAAAGAACTTGGGCTCTGCGACAGTCGCATCGAAGCACTGATGCGACAGCAGATCACCGTGCCCACAGATATTCAAATAGAGGGCTACCCGATCGTACGCAATCAACAGGACATCTGGCTCAGCGCTCCAACTGGGAGCGGAAAAACACTCGCTTATTTGCTGCCTCTACTCGCTGGTGTCGATTTAAGTACTACAGATCTGCAAATCGCCATTCTATCGCCGACTCAAGAACTTGCGGTGCAAATCCACGATTGCATCCGCTCACTCGAATCGAGCACAACGCCAAGCCTTCGCAGTCAGCTTTTGATCGGCAACGCATCGGCGCTACGGCAAAAGGAGAAGCTAAAAAAGAAGCCCCATCTTGTCGTCGGCACGCTCGGTCGCATGCTTGAACTGGGGCGCACGCGTAAACTCAAACTGCACGTATGCCGCAGCGTGGTGATCGATGAGGCCGATAACTTGCTCGCCGATGACAGAATCGCAGACGTCGAGGCCTTCATCAAAATGACGCCACGTGACCGGCAATTAATCTTCACCTCTGCAACCCAAAAAGGAGGTGCCTTCGGCATCGCAGAATCGATCGGCAAAGACGTGCAATGGCTCGCCGCACGACCCTCGCACGCACAGGGACCTGCCATTGAGCACAGCTACGTCGAGACACGCTATCATAACAAAGGCAGAGTTTTACAGCAACTTCTCCAGTCGCTCACTCCCGAACGGGCGATCGTATTCGTCCACCGCAACGTCAGCGCCGAAGAGCTTGGCGACGAACTTTCCCGGCGACTTCCACAGCTCGCGGTCATCCATGGTAACTTAAGTAAATTTGCGCGACAAAATGCACTCGACTGCTTCCGCAGCGGCGAAATCAAAGTGCTCATCGCTTCCGATGTTGCCGCTAGAGGATTGGACATCAAGGGCGTCACACATATTTTCAACGTCGATCTGCCGTCGAGCTCCGACGATTACATCCACCGCGTCGGTCGAACAGGCCGGATGGGTGCCAGCGGCCACGCGCTCTCCCTCGCCAGCGAAGACGAAATGAAGTTGATCCGCCGCTACGAACGCGACCTCAACATTCGCATCGAACGACTCGCGCTCGATTATTAGAAGTTAAAAAGTAACTCCTAATGTTGACCGAGTCAGCAAGGGGCATTGCTTCAAGCGAGATTAGACACTCCGTTTTAACGTGCACCAACAATCAAGCTCCACCACCCAGCCAAATGACGACTACTCTACAACATGCTATGCTCGGCGCACTGGTGGCCGACGCAGTCGCCATGCCCGTGCATTGGTATTACGATACACGCGGACTCGACCAAGACTATCCAGCACTGGACGGCTATGCCGCACCCAAGAATCCACACTCGGGCAGCATCCTCTGGCGGTCAAAATATAAGCCGCGCAACCAACGCGGTGATATCCTCCACGACCAAGCACAATACTGGGGCCAACGCGGCATTCACTATCATCAATTCCTCAAAGCTGGAGAGAACACGATCAACTTTAAATTGAGTGTAGAGTTGTACCAGTTGATCCGCGAGAATCGTAGCTACGACGCCGAGCAATGGCTGCAGTGCTACATCGATCGAATGCTCGAGCCAGGCTGGCATCACGACACTTACCTAGAAGAATATCACCGCGCATTTTTCGACAACTACGCACAAGGCAAAGCACCTTTAAATTGCGGAATTGACGATCTACACATCGGCGGCCTGAGCCACGTGCCCGCGCTACTCGCGGCGCTCGAACACATACGCGTCACGGAAGTAGACGCACAAATCGCCACAGCGACTAGACACGTACAACTGACCCACCGCAATCAACACGTCGTACGTGCAACCGAAGCACTCTGCCGCATCCTTGCCGAGTTGCAGAATGGCAACGACCTGCGCGCCGCAATTGCCGAACACGGCCGCGCATGGGCGACTCCTAGTCAATTCGATACATGGTCTCTATTCGAAGATCGTGCAGTCATCGGCAAGCACTTAACCATGGCGTGCTATTTACCAGAATCATTCACCGCTAGCCTCTATTTATGCTGGAAATACGCCGACAACTTCAGCGCAGGCGTGCTGGCGAATGCACATTGCGGCGGAGATAATTGTCATCGAGGTGTCGTCGTCGGTTCACTCTTAGCTGCAGCCAACGGAATTGACGAACATTGGCTCAAGGAGCTGCAGGGACTGCGTGATCTTAACCTGAGTCCTGCATAGCCACGGCCTAGCCTAAACTCCGCTGGCCAAACAGTCCCTGGGCTTCTACCTTTGGTCGATTACGATCTTGTGCCCCTTCCGGTGCCATGCCGCGG